>OHBO01000224.1_pt1 | contig 31342 bp, 20 predicted proteins | sample 1577431 | NCBI WGS metagenome assembly OHBO01 (sample SAMEA3879544, study PRJEB24766) | human gut metagenome | biome: human-associated habitat; feature: feces | place: USA | collected 1985/1987
GACTGCCGGCAGGAATTACCTGCCGGCAGAAAAATCTGTATTTTACTAATTTTATTTTTTCTGTTTTGAAGATCAATCATTTCTCAATCTCCAAAAACATTTTTTGAATCAGGAACGTTTTTTGCGTGATTTCAGAACTACAACGCCAACTCCTGCTGCTGCGCCGAGGCATACGATCCACGGTACTGCATTTGCTGTATCGCCTGTCTGAACTGCGCCTTCTACTTTATCATTTTTATCATTTTTGTCGTTTTTGTCAGGATTTGGTTCTGGTGTAGGAAGCTTCTCAAAACGCGCTTCGATCTTCAGATCTCCTGTGATCGGTGTGTTAAAATCGAATTCTTTTCCATCCACAAACCAACCGATGAATTTGTAGCCTTCTTTTACCGGATCAGCAGGACGGGCAAGTGTCTCTCCGTCTTTTACTGTAACTGTTTGTCCATTGATCGTAACTGTCCATTCTCCCGGCTGCGGAGTCGGTGTATCATTCTTCTCGAAACGAGCTTCAATTACAAGATTTCCTTTGATCTCTGTATTGAAATCGAATTCTTTTCCATCCACAAACCAGCCGATGAATTTGTAGCCTTCTTTCACAGGATCGTTTTCCGGACGAGCCACTTTCTTTCCATCTTCTACTTTAACTCCTGCAATTATCTCTCCGTCAGAACCTTTAAATGTTACTGTCCACTCTTTCAGCTGCGGATCTGGTGTCTCTCCATTTTTCGCAAAATGAGCGATCAAAGATGTATTCATCTCTACAGTAAATGTATATTCTGCATCGTCAGACACTTTCTGACCCGTTGTCATATCATACCATCCGGTGAAATCGTAACCTTTCTTAGCAGTTGCTTTTACTGTAACTTCCGATCCTTCATTTGCATCTTTTACAGCACCTTCAACTTTTCCGCCTTCCTGTGCTTCTACAACAACATCACATTTCTGTGGTACTGCAATATCAAATTCAGATACAGCTACCCAACCATCATTTGACTGTTTTGCCACAATTTTAATTCCCCATACAGTCTGCGGAGCAAAACGAACAGTCTTTTTAGACGAATTGTTCGCAAATGTCTGATTCTCTGCAACCGGAATCCACTCTCCATCAGCAGAATTTTTAACAAACAAATCTGCTTTTGTTATAATACCGCTCGCCGCATTTGTTCTTGGCGTAAATGAAACCTTATTGATCTCATAACCTTTATCAAAAGTAATCTCACCTGTTACACTGTCAAGTTTTCCTTTAACTTTATTCAAGTTATCTTTCAACAACTTATCTTCTTTGTTTCCGCTGTAATCTGAATGCCAGTGTGTTTCCGGTTTTGAGTCAAACGCCATCTCGAACGTTCCTTCATTTCCGACATTTGCATGAGCAGATGTCGCTTTACCTGTCCATCCGGATTTATCATGTTTTGTCGTCTCCGGTACTTCTGTAGAAACAACGACATTATCAATTACCGCTTTAACGGAATTAGTCTTTGAACCGATTCTCTGAAGTGGAAGCAGAAGTGTAGAGATAGAAATTCCTTCTTTTCTCGGCTTTCCTTCCGGATCTGTCTGTCTGTTTCGGTAAACTCCTGTAGCCTGTAATTCCTGTCCGTCAACGATCAAGCTTGTCTTTGTGCCATCTGTTCTGATTTCAAGATGGACTTTCTCGCCTACCGGAAGTTTATAATCGAAGTAATAGTCATAAAGCTCTCTTCTGAATCCAAGTCTTCCGTCTTCCATAATACGGATATCATGAACATAATCGCCGTTATCACCTAAATTATCTGCCTCAAACAGAATCTGTCCTGCTTTAGCTTCTTTATCTAATGTGATATCGAATTTCAGCGTATTGCCTGTAGCAAGCTTATCGATCGGAGTTGTCGCATAGCTTTCTCCACCTGTCAGCTTCAGGCTTCCTTTTTCAAGTTTTGCGCCGCCTGCCAGTTCAAGATCTCTCTTATTGTCTGAACTGTCTTTCTCGTTTTCAAACTGATATTCCATATATTTGCCGGATTCATCAGCAGTTGCTTTATGGTACGGGTTGCTGTTTGCAGCATCGCCCAACTGATCCGAAACTGCCTTCACTTCACTCCAGTTCTTATCCGTTCCGTCTCCCCAGTTTTTGCTTGCAAAAGCCGGAAGCGCCTTAACGAAACGATCATAGATATCAACTTCCGAAATTCCGTTTGCTCTGGTATCGATGCTGTCGTTCCAAATTGCGAATGTACCGCCTAGTACCTGATCAGATCCTGCCGGCAATGTCACATTACTGTATTTATTCGGCTGCCAATTCTGATATACAGACTGACTATTTACATAATCATTATAATAACCTGCCGCAGGAACGATATAATTTCCTTCCAACGTATTAATCAATTCATACCCTTTGCTATACATATCCTGTGGATTTGCATATCCTTCTGACCAAATGTTAAGCTGTACACCCTCTCCGTCAACCGGGTATGCATCCGGCTGGTTTTCTTTCTTATTTGTAAGACTTCCCCACATGCGGACCTTATAGCCTTTCTTTTTGAGATGCTTGATCATATCATCTGTGAATTTTCTAAAGCAGTTAGCTTCTCCGTAGTATTCATCTGTTCCGATATGTAATGTCATACTGTCATCAAACATATCATCGTTCAGGTATTCGTCCCACACACTCTGAACAAATGCAAGCGAATCCGCATATTTCTCATCTGAAAGGTCAAACTGCTCTCCAGCACGTTTTGCATTTCCTTCCATTGTTTTCTGAAGCATCAGATCAGGACGAACTTTTGTAAATGCTCCCGAATGTCCCGGTGTATCAAACTCAGGAATAATATCAACTCCCATTGCACGGCAGTCAAGAATAAATTTTCTAAACTCTTCTTTTGTATAATGCATATCTTTATTTGTCAGATCTGCTTTATTCTTTCCTCCATTGCCGTCCTTCTTAATATCGGACTCCAAACGGAAACCTGTATATGCCTTTTCTCTCGCTTCTTCTGTTGTTGCAAAGTCTTCATAGAAAATAAGGTTATCATTTAAATGAACATGAAGAGCATTCATTTTATAATAAGCCATTTCCTTTGCAACATCTTCCAAAGTTTCCATAGAAACCGGCTTACGTGCAACATCAAGCATAAATCCACGAACTTCATACTTCGGATAATCTCTTGTTGTTCCCTTCGGAAGTTTTCCTTCGTTCAGTTCCGCAATCTGAATAATGGAACGTGTTGCCCAATAAGCGCCTGTCTGGTGAGCCGCAGTAACCTTTACATATGAATCAGACTCCATAACATAGCCTTCTTCTCCAAGTCCGTTATCGCTCTTATCAAGTGTAAAGTAGATATCTCCTGCTGCCGGATTGCTGCCTGTTGCAACAGTCATCTTCTTTCCAAGCTCTGCTTCATAATCTGTCGCCAAAGCATCTGCCGCAGCTTTCAGATCACCTGCATTCGGATCAACAACAATCTTGCCGCTGATTGTCACATTTCCTTCTGTTTCTCCGCCGTACCACTCAGCCAGTTCAGGTACAACTGTCGGTTTTGCATTTACACCTGCTTCTTTATGTTTCCCCGGAATTGTGATCGTATGCTCTACTGTCGCTTCTGCATAATTTTTCTCTTTTTTATCCGTTGCTGACGCTGCCGTCTTTGTCACCTTATAGACACCTTTGATCTCTGTATCTGTGAGCGGCTGATAGATCTTACCGTCTCTTCCGACGATCTGTTCATAATCCGCAAGGAATTCTACTTTTACTCCCTCCGGTGTATTCCATGTCAACTGCGTCTTATCGGCATTAAACTGCGGAGCTGCGATGGAATTTGCAAGAGCCTGCAACGTCTCATCTTCCGGCGTTTCCGGATCCGGAGTTGCTTCCGGTTTCACTGCATATGCACCTAATTCCGCCACGGAAACATTATACCAATTTGTCGCCGACTGACCATATTCTGTAACATTCAGGCGAATCTCCTTTGCCCATACAGGATTGTCCAAAGAAATAATCTGCTCCGTACTCTTAATCTGCTCTGTATTCTCATACACTTTTGTAAATTGACCATTAGCACCGTCTTTTACTTCAATCGTATATTTTTTAATATTTGTTTTTTCCCAGTTAATCTTGAAGTGCTGCACTCTCTGCGTAACCGGAAGTGTCACAGTCAACGTACGCGCTGTATTTCCCTTACTGTCATTGTTAGTTGCCCATCGTGTTGTCAGATTTCCATCGATTGCCTTATCCCCAGCCTGCGTATTGCCCTCTGTCGGTTCAAAATCACTCGCCGCTGCCGTTCCTTCCAAGCAATAGTTTTCATTCGGAAGAACGTCATCAGGGATTTCATCTGCGTAAATCTGGAAATCATAAAGGGAAACAGACTGCCAGCTCACGCTGTCACCCACTGCGTCTGCTGTATACCCGTCTATATACAAGCGAACATACCTTGCTTCTTTCTGTTCGTCCAAACGGATATTTTCATTAATTCCGGAGATTTTATCCCCGGCTTTTTTCTCATAAACCGTCGTCCATTTTGAATCATCATTATCTTCTCCCGTATCGGAGATCTGAATTTTATAACTTGTAATATTTCTTCTTTCCCATGCAAGAACAAATGACCGAAATGTCTTTTTTTCTCCCAGATCGACTTTCAGCCATTGCGCTTCCTGATTCGAATGAGTATTTGTCGCCCAACGTGACTGCGGTTTAGGCGCTTCTCTGTTCACCACACCATCAACTGCTTTTGCAGCAGAATAACTATCTGTTTCCTGCTCACTTGCGGTTGCTGTTTTGTTAAGTGCAAGATTTTCAATTTCTCCTGCCGCCTCAACGCTTAGAGGTGCAAGCGGAGCTGCCAATCCGAAGATCATTACTCCGGCAAGAGCTCCCGCGCCGGCGCGCGTTAACTTTTTCATTTTTCTTCCCATTTTTTACCTCTCTGCTTTCTTGAATTTTAATGAGCTGAATTACACTCTTCGTAACATTATATAATTTTGACATAAAAAACTCAACTCTTTTCCTTTTTTACATCAATTTTCACATTTTTTTATTACTATTAACCAATTTGAATTCATCTTTTCCTTTTTTCTTGCTATCCACATTGGACATTATGTACAACCCCAGACTTTGTATCCCCACCGCTACAAAAAACTGCCAGCACACGGCTCCGCGGCTGACAGAAAAACTTTTTATTATTCTATTTTCACAACTGCTCTTTTTATATACAAACCTTCCCATAAATATCTTTCGAAACGTACGCTTTCACTTCAATCCCTTCCGGAACATACTTCTCCGACAAAAGTTGTCCACGACTTCGGATAAGCTGAATTTTCGATGCTTCCGAGAAATCATACAAACGCTCCACATAGATCTGTTCTCTTCGTACGATCTCGAGAAGCGCCTTTTTTAGTTCTGCAAGACCTTCTCCTGTTTTTGCCGAAGCCGGAATTGAATATTCCGCCTGAAAATCCCGATAGCTGCCTGCCGACTCGAGTTTATCCTGCTTATTAAAAAGTGTGATCACCGGTCGGTCTGCCGCTCCAAGCTGACGCAATGTATCGTAAACGACATGCATTTGCTCATCCATTTGCGGATTAGACGCATCTACCACATGAATAATAATGTCCGCATACTTCGCTTCTTCTAACGTACTTTTAAACGCTTCCACAAGGTGATGAGGCAGTTTTCTTATAAAACCGACCGTATCTGTAACTAATATTTCCTGCGTATTATCGAGAACAAGAGAGCGGGTTGTAGTATCTAATGTAGAAAACAGCATGGCGTCTTCTAAAATGCCGGCATTTGTCAGCGCATTTTCTATACTGCTCTTTCCCGCCGATGTATATCCTACTAAAGCCGCCACCTTTAATCCCGACTGTTTTCTCTGTGTCCGTATTAATTCCCGATGCTTTTCCACGTCTTTTAGTTCTTTTTTCAGTCTGCTGATCCGTTCTCTGATCAAACGCCTGTCCATCTCCAGCTTTTTTTCTCCCGGACCTCTCGTTCCGATCCCCCCGCCGAGACGGGATAAAGATCTGCCAAGCCCCGCCAGTCTTGACGCTCTGTATCGAAGCTGAGCAAGCTCCACCTGGATCTTTCCTTCTCCCGATACTGCCCGCGCCGCAAAAATATCAAGGATCAAAAGCGTCCTGTCTATAATTTTACATGACAGTTCTTCTTCAAGGTTGCCTAATTGTGCGCTCGTCAGCTCATCGTCGCAAATAATCCCCGTCGCGTCAGTCTCCCATATAAGATCTTTGAGTTCCGTCAATTTGCCTTTCCCGATATATGTTCCCGGATGCGCGCTCTCTCTTGGCTGGATCAGCCTGCCGACTACAGCCGCTTTTGCAGTTTTCGCCAATTCCGAAAGTTCGTCAAGCGAACGGTTTGCCGCATCTTCATTTCCCGTATCGATTCCGACGAGGATCACCCTCTCGTCGATTTGCTCCATCTCATACATATTATTTCTCCGAATTTTCTTTTATGAGGATTTTTCTTTTATGAGAATTTTCCCTTCACAAAGATTTTCCCTCCACATAGATTTTCCCTTTACGTAGATTTTCCTTTCACGAAAAATTCCCTTTCATGAGAACTTTCTTTTGCCAAACGGTGTTTATCTCGTTTCCAAAAACTCGGCTTCTCTTTCCATCGCCGTATCTTCCGGATATTCGATCAGATACTCGGACGCTTTTTGCTTCGCGTTTTCCCAATCAGCCAGTTTTTCATAACAGACAACTTCGTTATATCTCATCTCCTGAATCATTTCAGCAGAATCTTTTCCATTTTCCGAATTCTTCTCTTCTTCACCTGACATATCTGTTTCCGCCATGGCAAGACCCGCCTGTATATATTCAAGAGCTGCCTCGTAATCCTCTGTCTTCATTGCACAAATACCCATCAGATTATAGATCTGAGTCGTCTGTACTACTCCTGTGTCAACAGCTTTTTTAAACGCATCGAGAGCCGAGCTATACTCCTCCTGCTCATAATATGTCATCGCAAGTCCCCGATACCCCTCTGCCGATTTCTTCTTATCCTTTTCTTCAGTCAGTTTTTCAAACTGTGCCTGCGCCTCTTTATAATCTCCTGCCTCCAATGCCTCTACACCTGATTTCGCACTGTTTGCACAGCCTGATGCCACAGTCGGCACAGCCATACAAAGAACTGCCGCCAACACGATCTGTTTTTTGATTTTCACGATTCGTTTACACCCCCGATTCCGGATACTTCATCATCCAAAATGAATTCAAAATATTAATTACCATCACAACCATGTCTGCTATAATAGCGCTTTGCATCGTCACAAGACCGAAAAACGCAAGTATGACTAAAAATACTTTCATACCGATCGCAAACAATACATTTTCCCGTACAGACCGGATCGTTCCTTTTGCGATCCGCACCGCATTTATAATCTTCGACGGCTCATCTTCCATAAGGATAATGTCCGCCGCCTCAAGCGCGGCATCCGCGCCGAGACCGCCCATCGCGATGCCGATGTCTGCAAGCGCCAAAACAGGCGCGTCATTCATTCCATCTCCTACAAACGCCAATTTTTCATTTTCCATGCGGTCATTGCAAAACTCTTCCAGAAGCTGCACTTTATCTTCCGGCATCAGCTCCGCATAAACGCTGTCGATTTTCAGCTCTGCCGCCACTTTTTCCGCCGTACGCTCGTTATCTCCGGTCAGCATAACCGTTCCCATATTTTTCTTTCGCATCCAGCGCATCAGTTTTCCCGTATCTTTACGAATCGTATCCGCAATCAATATGTATCCCGCATACTTTCCGTCAACAGCCACATGAACGGCAGTTCCGTCTTTTTCCGTCTGTGCGTAAAGGATTCCTTCCCGGTTCATCAGCCTTGTGTTCCCGGCATAAACTTCCAGTCCGTCCACAAACGCATGAACACCGTACCCCGGTTCTTCTTTCACATCTTTGATCCGCGTGCTTTCAGCCGGCTTTCCATAAGCTTCCGCAAGAGACAGCGCCACCGGATGCTTTGAATAACTTTCCGCCAAAGCCGCAAGCTCCAACAGTCTTTCCTTTTCAAACTTATACGGAACAATATCTTTCACATGAAATACGCCTTCCGTCAGTGTTCCCGTTTTATCAAAAACATATGTGTCTACCCGGATCAGATCTTCCAAAACAGCTCCGCTTTTTATCAGAACGCCCTGCTTTGAAGCAGATCCTATCCCGCCCAAAAACGCAAGCGGTATAGAAACCATCAACCCGCACGGACATGCCGCCACAAGAATGATCAATCCTCTGTATATCCACTCCGCCTTCGCCTCCACAAACATCATAGGCGGGAGAATGACAGTTAAAAGCGCGATCAAAATAACGATCGGCGTATAATATTTTGTGAATTTATCTACAAAATGTACGCTCTCCGATTTGTTTTCATTTGCGCTTTCTACAAGCCGCATGATCTTCGCCGCAGTAGAATCATTGTACAGTTTCTCAACTCTGGCTTCCAACACGCTGTTCAGATTGATGCTTCCGCTGAATAGCCTGTCTCCGATCCGCACAGTGACAGGATCCGGTTCTCCTGTCAGCGCCTTCATATCAACTGTTCCCGTTCCGCTTGTCACAACCGCATCAACCGGGATCTTGTCTCCCGGATGCAGTACGATCGTCTGTCTCAAATTCAGCTCCTGCGGCGGAACAATCTTTTCTGTGTTTCCGATTTTCAGGTTCGCATATTCCGGACGAATATCAATAAATTTCGCAATAGATTTTTTCGTCCTGCTCAGAGAGATTTCTTCTACAAATTTTCCGACCTGATAAAAGAGCATCGCCGCAACGGCTTCTTTGTAACGTCCTACAAAAAATGCTCCTACAGTCGCTATGATCATCAGTAAGTTTTCATCCAGAAACTGCTTTTTCAAAAATTTCTCTGCCTGCTCTTTATAAATACTGATCGCCGATACAATATACGGCAGTAAAAACAAAAGCATCTCCGCCTTTGATTTCATCTTTGCCTGCATGCTTATTAAGAATGCCAGCAAATATAAAACAAGACCGATACCGATCTCCAATTCCCTTTTCCTTGTTTCTCTCGTCATTCCTTTTTCCCTTTTTCGCCAACTGTCCTTGTATTATTCCTGTATATGTTCCATCCCCTGATTGATAATCGTTTTAATGTGCCCGTCTGCAAGAGAATAGAATACTGTCTTTCCTTCCCTTCTGTTTTTCACGAGCTTCATCTGTTTCAAAATGCGGAGCTGATGAGAGATCGCCGACTGAGTCATATTCAGCGTCTTTGCCAGATCGCACACGCACATCTCCGAATGAAACAACACGCTTAACAATTTCAGTCTCGTCACATCTCCGAACACTTTAAAAAATTCCGCAAGATCATTCAGCTCTCTTTCTGCCGGAATGTGTTCCTTTACTTTTTTTACTACATCTTCATGAACATGTATAAAATCGCAGCGTTCTATTTCTGTTTTTTCTTCCTGCATTCGTCTTTTCCCTCCAAATATACAGTATAACGAAAAGAGGCAAAAGCATCAATATCTTTTGCCCCCAAAGCTTAAAACTTAAGATTACTTAAGATTTTCTTTACTGTTTTCTTCTTTCGCCGATCACATTGTCAAACACATCTTCCATACTTTCTTTTCTCTGATCGTCTCTGATCATGCAGGCCTGAATCGCCTCATTCAAAGAGAGCATCTTGTCGTCAAGTTCCGACACCATCTTCGCACACTCTTTCAATTCTCTGCTTATATAATCAGGCGCATTCCCTTCAAACTTATAATAAATCTTATGTTCCAAACTCGCCCAAAAATCCATCGCTATCGTTCGGATCTGGATTTCCACTTTTGTATCGACTACGCTGTCGGAAAGAAAGATCGGAACGGATACAAGCATATGATAACTTTTATAACCGCTTTCTTTTGGATTTTTAATATAATCTTTGATCGAAAGAACTTTCAGATCGCTTTGATTGCCGATCATCTCCGCCAAACGGTAAATATCAGATGTAAAGGAACAAATAAGACGTACCCCCGCAATGTCATTGATATAGCGTACCATGTTCTCGATCGACGTCTCATGGCCATACCGCCTTAATTTCTTCACAATGCTTTCCGGCGTCTTTATCCTTGTCTTTATATGCTCGATCGGATTATATTGATGTACATGCTGAAATTCGTCATTCAAAATCTCCAGCTTTGTTCCTACTTCTTTCAGCGCTGCGTTATACAGAAAAATGATCGTCTTCCAGCTATCGACATCCTCATAGCTTTTCAGCGCAGCTTCTACTTGTTGTTCACTCGTCATTTCAGACTGCCTCCGCCAGTTATTTTACTTTTTCATTCTAACATAAATCCTAAGGCATGTCATAGATTTCATTGTTTTTTAAGACTTCTCTTACAACTCTAATTTCATATCTCCCTGACGGATCCACTTCTTTTTCCGCATAAACTCAGAAATGAGAAGCGTCACCGCCGCAGGAAGGATAAACTGGATCAAAATGATCTTTCCGAGCACGATCACTCCCGCTTCACTTTGCGTCATTACCTGCCATGTCATAAGCGGACCGACAAGTCCGGCTGTTCCCATACCCGATCCCGTAGCGTTGTTCGTCATATGAAGAAGCATTGTTCCGATCGGACCTAAAACGGCGCTTGACAAAATAACCGGAAGCCAGATCAAAGGTCTTCTTACGATATTCGGTATCTGAAGCATCGACGTTCCGATTCCCTGCGCCAGAAATCCGCTGAATTTATTTTCTCTCCAACTAGCCACCGCAAATCCGATCATATTACAGCAGCATCCGATCGTCGCCGCCCCTGCCGCCAGTCCCGACAGATTCAGGATTACTCCAAGCGCCGCTGAGCTGATCGGAAGCGTCAGGATCATTCCCATTAAAACGGAAACGACAATTCCCATCAAAAACGGCTGCTGCTCTGTTCCCCAGTTGATCAAGGAGCCAAGCCATAACATAAATTCAGAAATCGGCGGACCGACAAACAGACCGACTGCCGATCCCGTTCCGATGCAGACCAGCGGAGTCAGTATAATATCAAGTTTTGTTTTACCCGAGATCAAGATCCCGATCTCGATCGCCAGATACGCCGCCGCAAAAGCGCCTAACGGCTCTCCCGGCCCTGCCAGAACCAGATTTCCATCCACAAGAACCTGTCCGGATAAGATTTTCCCGGCAAATGCACCGATCATACCGACAACCGCGGCCGAAACGATTACGAGATGTCCCGCTTCTAATTTTCGCGCCACACCGACTCCGATGCCTGCACCTGTCAAACCTGCGGCAATCTTTCCAAGTTCATAAATAAGATCTCCTGTGCCGCCTCCCATAAACAACCCGATCTGCTGAATGATCGTTCCTATGATCAGCGTAGCAAAAAGTCCCTGTGCCATGCCGCCCAGACCATCTATAAAAATCCGATCTAAAAGTTTTTTCATTTCTTAAGATACCCCCACTCGCCTGCATACGCTTCTTTTGCCGCAAAACACGGAGTCGTTTTTCCTTCTGCGTCCACGATTTCGGGGATCATGTCCGACTGCTTAAAATGATAATCCGTCAAAAGCCAGCTTACGATATTTACATTGTCCTTCCTTCCCACAACACAGTCCGGCGCAGCCATAAAAATCATCTGTTCAAGAAAATCTATATCGACTTTATTTTCTTTACTGTACAAAAGAAGATTTTTATGAAACCACAAATACACCCCTTTTACCGTCTCTTCTGTTTCTTGCTCTCCCTCGGTGTCAAGATTTCGTTTTTCCGAATCAAGATATACTGTCTGAAACTTTTCGTCAAATCCAAACTCCTTGATCGCCGCCAAAATTGCTCCGGCATACGGCTCTTCCTGTAAATACTTTTCCAATATTTCTTTGTCATTTATCGTGCATACTCTGATCATCTTTTTACTCCTTTACAAACTCCTGCGTCACATCATGTTTTCTTTTTTCATTTCACCGCACAGACACGATATAAACTTGCCGGCTTTCCCTACATGTATATTTTGTCCGAGCGCCCGAACTGATACTAATATATCAAAAAGGGCTTGCACAAGCAACGGGATTTTTGTATGATAAATTTCATAAACTTTGAAAGGAGCTTCGTTATGTTTCGTTTATGGGGAAAAGAATTTAAAGAAAACAGGCTTCTGCGCGATACTGTCATTTGCGATGAGACAACAGACACCCGCACACATAAGATTTTCAACGCTTTGGACGCCATCTGCTATGAGTTCGATCTAAGCAAGCCTATCTGGCTTGACACAACGATCGCCGACTTCAAACGGCACGCAAAAGCTCGGTTTTATCAGGATAACTTTGTAGACAGCATTGATTTTGATTATTTAGAAATAGAGGTGATCGAGGAATAATCCCCGGTCACCTCTGTCTTTTACCATTTTTCGTTATTATCCGATCTATCTGCGCCTCTTATCATCGGCTGATCGTCACTTATTTCTAACCGCCGCCTGTTTCCGGTTGTCATTCATTTCTGATCGCCGCAAGCGGACTTAACTTCATCGCCCTTCTCGCCGGGAAATATCCCGCCGCCGTTCCGACAAGCATTGCAAACCCAAGAGAAACAAGAACAAGCCACAAAGGAATATAAGAAATCTGCCCTGTTGTCATTCCCATCTCTTTGCCCTTCACAAGAGCATTGATCGCCGCAGACATAAGGAAACTTAAAACATTTCCGATCACACCTCCGCCAAGTCCGATAAACGCCGCTTCCAAAAGAAACATCTGACGAATATTTCCAAGACTGCATCCGATCACTTTCATAACGCCGATTTCTTTCGTTCTCTCATAAATAGACATCATCATCGTATTTGCGATTCCGATTGCCGCAACAAACAGCGAAACGGCTCCGATTCCGCCAAGCACCGCCTGAACCATTGCAAACTGTTTCTTCATGCTGTCGATATATTCGATATTCGACGACACATTATATCCCATCGCCCGAATCGCGTCTGAGACAGCCTCTACGTTTTCCATGTCGTCCGCCTGTACTTTTGCCGACGAATATACAAACTTATTATATGGTTTTCCGCTCTTTGTCGTCGGCTGCCCCGGAATCGCTCTTCCTCTGAATTCTTTTTCAAGATACGTCCTCAGCTTATTGATATCGCAAAACGTCATATATGAATTGACTGTATATGTGTCCGGTCCGCCCTTTAAAACGCCGCTTGCAGATACGACATGTTTTTTCGGAGGCGTTTTTGCCGACGCTGTTCCGCCTTCTCCGCTTTCTCCGGCAGAGCCGCCGATATCCGAAGCCGCGCTCTGCGACTGATAATAGCCGTCCTGATCGAGTATAAGAAAAACGGAATCCGTCTGCAGATCTATATCAGGAAGTTCTCCCGAATCCCAATATCCTCTTCCTGATGTTTTTTCATAAAAATTCGTTATTACTGTATTTCCATATACAAGTTCCAGCTGGGCGCTATTCGGATCAGGAAGCCGCCCGCCATCCTCCAGCTCCAGATTCAATGTCTTCAAACCTTCAGGCGTCATTCCTGTCAATTCGATAAAGCCTTCATATTTTCCTTTCAGCGCGATTACCGATATGCTTAAGATCGGCTCTGCACTTTTTACATGGGCTACGTTTTTCAAATCTTTGATCACATCATCTGTGATGTATTTCTGCGATTCTTCTTCGTCCGAAGACATTCCCGAATAACCGTACATCATTCCGCCCGAATCTTTTCCCGTCACGGTAATACTTGTCGTTCCTCCGTTTTGCTCCACCTCTTTATACATGGATTCCTGAAGTCCGAGTCCGAGCGATATCATAACTACTATAGAAGCCGTTCCGATCACAACGCCTAGTACCGTAAGAAACGTTCTTAATTTTCTGCGCCGCAGGCTGCTAACGCTCATCCTCAGCAGATCGCTCCACCTCATCAAACAACTCCTCCTCTTCCGCTTCCAGACGTTTTGCTTTTTTCCTCTTCATAATAAGCACGATTGCCACAGCCACAGCAACGATCACAACTACGGCTGCTGCCAAGATCATTCCGATCGGCAGCCCCCCCTGTTCTTCCGGTATATCTGCCATAGCGTCCAGGTCTCCGGCATCTGACATCGGCATAACAGTAAGGTCAAATTTTTCCTCCGCTGTCGATACATTTCCCGCATCATCTTCATAAGTTAAGATCAGCTTACACTCTGTATTGTCCATCGTCTCTTCTTTCGCCGTCACGATGGCGTCGATCATGCCTGTCGCGCCGGAATCAAGATTTCCGATAAACTGTTCGTCTGACTCGATCATCTTGCCTTCAAAACGAGCTTTCACATTGTACATCTTCACCCGTCCGAGATTGTACAGACTGCAGGAAATATTCGCCTCTTCTCCGACCGCTACTGTCTCCGGCGCGATCTCGATCTTACTGAACTCAAACCGGGCGTCCTGTATGACCGGGATCGCAAGGCTTGACTGCGCCTCATACTGCGCCGCGCTGCTGTCTTCATACTTCATAGACATGCTGATACTGTACGGCTTTTTCACAAGATCTGCCCGTGCATTCAATTCGATTGAAATGTCGCTCGTTCCTCCGGCAGAAATTCCGTCAAGATAAACAGAGCTTGAACCCGATGCCGGAAGAAACGCCGGAGCTTCCGCCGCACCTTCTGAACCTGATGACGGAGCCTGCATATCAAAAAGCATATTTGAAACAGCAGTTTTTGAAGAAGTATTTTTCAGGTGGACGATCAATTTAAAATTACTTCCCGCGCGAACTTCCGCCGGCTCTGTATTAAATCCTGTTACAATCACCCGCGGAACAGATGCGCTTGACGCATCCGCGCCGCCTGCCGAGCCGCCTGCCATGACCGGATCGCTGGTATATACTCCTCCGAACACCGCGCCCGAATCGTCCGGCGTTCCCTGCGCATTTCCCGATCCGCCGCTTCCGTTTCCGGTATTTCCGTTGTTTATCTCTCCGCCGTTTGCATTTCCACCCTGATTTTCCGATGGCTTTTCTTTTGCGGTCGTTTTTACAAAGACATACTTATCCGTCTCATAGGATTTCTCTCCGTCATCGTAAGAAATCTTAAATTCCAGTTTATAAGACTTCCCTGTCACATCTCCTCTTACGATAAGAGGTTTCTCTTCACTCCCCCACACAGCCGCAGTCTGTCCGCCGCTTTTGATCGTAGACAACTCTTTTTCATAATTCAGCTTATCAAGTTCAAAGGGCCAGTCGGATGCATTCTTGATATCCGGTTCTATCCGCACGTTGTGCGCGTCTACATTTCCGTTGTTTTTTACATTGATCCGAAACTCGGATACCTTCTGCCCCGCCTTAAACACAGGCGTCTCCTGCCCGTCGCCGACACTGATCTGAATGTACGCAAGCTCTCTCTTTGACACCTGACTTCCGGACTCTGTTTTTTCCTCTGCAAATGCCACGAGCGGAGCAAGCATAGACAACACAAACACCATGCATAAAATTCCGATTCCGATCCGTTTCAACGTCATTTTTCTATGCTCTCTCATTTTCCTCTTTCCTCCTGTTTTCTGTAATGTGTACAATTTTTCCGTCTATAATCTCCAATACCCGGTCTGCATATTCCGCCTGACTTCGATCATGCGTGACCATGACAAGCGTTCTTTTCTGCTCTCTTACGAGTCTTTGCATCAGGCGCATCACATCTTGAGACGTATGTGAATCAAGCGCTCCTGTAGGTTCATCCGCAAAAATAATCTTCGGATCGTTCACAAGCGCCCTTGCCACGCTTACTCTTTGCTGCTGTCCTCCTGATAACTGGTTCGGCAGATGTTTTTTATGTTTTTCCAAGCTCACCAGATCCAGCATTCTGTCGGCTTTTTTTATTCGTTCTTTTCTCGGCTCTCCGCGAAATGTAAGCGGAAGCGCCACATTTTCCAGTGCATTCATCGTTCCCATCAGATGAAACGACTGAAATATAAAACCAACGTTTTCTCCTCTGAACTTTACAAGTTCATTTTCTTTCATCTGCTCGATATGCTTCCCCGCTACGATCACTTCCCCGCGAGTCGGTTTTTCCAGTCCGGCAAGCATATTCAAAAGAGTCGATTTTCCGGAACCGGACGTTCCGACGATCGCACAAAATTCTCCCTCGTACACTGAAAAACTAACGCCGTCCAATGCCCGGACGACCGAATCGCCGACACGATACAGTTTATACAGGTTTTTCACACTGATAATCTCCCTCACTGTCTCCTCCTTTTTGCTTTCTTTACTCATTCTGTCTGTTTGTTTTATCTCCTGTCTCAACACATACGAATCTTCGGCAGTCAGATCTGCCTTTTTACGAAACAGCGATGCATTGTTATTTGTATCGTATCATATGTTTTGTTAGATTTCGCTATGTATTTTATGAATAATTTCTTAATATCCGAATCTCATCTGCGCAAAACTTCTGTTTTCCCCCTATAACAAAAAAGGCCGCAAAACATCTGCAGCCTTTCTGCTTTCTTTTCTATTCGATCTGCCAGTCAATAGGCTCTTCGCCTTGCGACTCTAAAAACTCATTCGTTTTACTAAACGGTCTGCTCCCGAAAAATCCACGATATGCCGACAGCGGACTCGGGTGCGGCGCTGTCAATATCAGATGCTTCGGATTGTTCAGCATCGCCTTTTTTCTCTGCGCCGGAGCGCCCCATAAAATAAATACGATCGGACGGTCCTGACCGTTTAACGCCATGATCGCCGCATCCGTAAATTCTTCCCAGCCGATGCCCCTGTGGGAATTTGCCTGATGAGCACGAACAGTCAGCACAGTATTCAACATGAGAACTCCCTGATTTGCCCATTTTGTAAGGCATCCGTGATCAGGGATCGTACACCCGAGATCATCATGAAGCTCTTTATAAATGTTGACAAGAGACGGCGGCACATCCACTCCCTTTTTCACTGAAAAGCAAAGCCCGTGCGCCTGTCCGTTATTGTGATAAGGGTCTTGTCCGAGTATCACTACTTTCACCTTTTTCAGCGGAGTCAAATGAAATGCATTAAATATATCCTCCGCCGGCGGGAAAATCAATCTTGTTCTATATTCCTCGTTTACCGTCTGAAATAATGTTCTGTAATATGGCTTTGAAAATTCACCTTTCAGCGCTTCATACCAGTCTCCGCTTATACCTGACATCTTTATCACCCTCGTCTTTCTTTCCGTTTGTATCTCCGCCGCTTTTATCGGTATTGTCTCTTCATGCAGTCTTTCCCCTTGTTCCTCTAAGATCACAATCTTACAGAAACGCCTTCTTTTGCCAAATACTCTTTCACCTGTCTGATTTCCAGTTCTTTATAGTGAAACAGCGACGCCGCCAGAGCCGCATCTGCCATTCCTTCTGCAAGAGCATCCTTAAAATGTTCTAATTTCCCCGCTCCTCCCGAGGCGATCACAGGAATCGACACGCTTTGCGCGATCGCTTTTGTCAGTTCCAGATCGTATCCCGACTTCGTTCCGTCACAGTCCATGCTTGTAAGTAAAATTTCTCCCGCGCCGAGTTGTTCCACTTTTTGCGCCCACTCTACCGCATCGATCCCAACGTCTACTCTACCGCCGTTTTTATAAATATTCCACCCCGAACCGTCCTGACGTTTTTTCGCGTCGATCGCCACTACAACGCACTGACTGCCGAATTTATCCGCCGCATCGCGGATCAGCTCCGGCGTATTGATCGCCGAAGAGTTAATGGAAATCTTATCTGCCCCTTCGCGAAGAAGCGCCCGAAAATCATCGACCGTGCGGATTCCTCCGCCGACAGTAAATGGAATGAAAACACATTTTGCCACTTCTCTGACCATATCGACTACCGTTTTCCGCTGATCGGAAGACGCTGTAATATCAAGAAATATAAGTTCATCCGCTCCTGCGGCGTCATATGCCTTCGCGATCTCCACCGGGTCTCCGGCATCTTTCAAACCTACAAAGTTGACTCCTTTTACGACCCGTCCGTCTTTTACATCCAGACAGGGAATAATTCTCTTTGTAAACATCACATTCACCTCTTATAATTCCACGAAATTTTTCAATATCCGAAGTCCCGCCGTACTGCTCTTTTCCGGATGAAACTGACACGCAAAAACATTTTTTTGTTCTACCGACGCATGGATATGTACACCATATTCAGCGGAAGCTTTCACTATTTGCTCATCCTCTGCTTTCAAATAATAAGAATGCACAAAATAAACATACGGATCATCTTCTATCCCTTTGAACAGCCTTCCGTTATTCTCTAAATGCAGAGAATTCCACCCCATATGCGGAATTTTTAATCCTTCTGCATTCGGGATCCTGCATATCTTTCCTTTTAAAATCCCAAGTCCTTCCACCCCCGGCGCTTCTTCGCTTTGTTCAAACAACACCTGAAGTCCAAGGCATATCCCCAGAAACGGAATTTCCTTTTCCACTGCTTCCCGGATCACAGCGTCGAGTTGTCGCTTTCTCAGATTCTCCATAGCGTCTCCAAACGCGCCTACACCCGGTAAAACAATCTTATCCGCGCCCAGTATTTCATCTTGTTTCGCAGTAACTGTCACTTCCTGTCCGAGACTTAAGAGCGCTTTTTCCACACTTTTAATATTTCCTGCGTCATAGTCTATAATTGCGATCATATTTTCCTCTCCCTGCTTTTGTTTTTCATTCTATATTTCTCTTTTTCGTTTCTTTATTCCGTACGGCAGTTTTCCGCTTTTCGTTTCGTGTTTCTATCTTCTTTTTCCTCTTCCTGTTTTTACGACCGGAATCGGCGTATGATCTACCGCATCCAGATTTTTAATATATTTTTTCGTCTCTTTTACGATAACCGGAGAAAGGAGCAGCACTGCGGTCAGGTTCGGTATCGCCATCAACGCGTTCAGTATATCCGCCACCTTCCACACAAGATCAAGCGCAAGCACCGGAGCGACAAGAAGCACCGCTACATAGAGAAGCCGATATGGAAGAAGTCCCGCTTTTCCCGCAAAATATTCTACGCACCGCTCACCGTAATACGCCCATCCCAAAATCGTCGAATACGCAAATGAGATAATACCGACAACAAGAATAAGAGGACCGAAAAAGGGAATCTGACCAAATGCCATCGTTGTCAGTTCGCCTCCGTTTACCGCCTCGTCAATATTGATCGCCGGATTTTTCATAATCGTTGTCACAAGCACAAGTCCGGTCATCAAACAGACGACAACCGTATCCCAAAACGTTCCCGTGGAAGAAACAAGAGCCTGACGGACCGGATTTTTTGTCTTTGCCGCCGCAGCCGCGATCGGAGCCGAACCAAGTCCCGATTCATTTGAGAAAAGTCCTCTTGCGACTCCATACTGAATGGCATACCGGATACCTCCGCCTACAAGTCCGCCTGCGGCCGCTCCTTTTGTAAACGCAAGCCGGCAGATCGTCGTGACCGCCGGAATGATGTAATCATAATTGATAAACAATATAACGACGCAGCCTATCACATAGAAAGCCGCCATAAACGGAACAAGCTTTTCACATACTTTCGCAATACTTTTTATTCCTCCGAAAATCACAACCGCCGTCATCCCTGCCGCAACAACGCCGACAACAAACGGATCGATCCCAAGGTTCTTACTGCACACTTCCGCGATCGCGTTTACCTGAGTCGCGCATCCGATTCCAAAAGAAGCAAAACCTGCCAAAAAAGCGAACGCCAAACCGAGCCACCTCATATTCAGTCCGCGCTCCAGCGCATACATCGCGCCGCCCTGCATTCGCCCGTCTTCTGTTTTTACTCTGTACTTTACCGCAATAAGCGATTCGGCATACTTCGTTGCAATTCCGAAAATGCCCGTGATCCAGCACCAGAATACAGCTCCCGGACCGCCCAGAGCGATCGCTGTTCCGACACCGATGATATTTCCCGTTCCGATCGTGGAGGCAAGCGCTGTTGCAAGCGCTCCGAACTGACTGACTTCTCCGTCTGCCCCCTCTTCTTTTGCAACCGAAAGCCGAATCCCTTTTGTAATTGTCTTTCTCTGGATAAATCCTGTGCGAACTGTCAAAAACAGATGCGTTCCCAGCAAAAGTGCGATCATCCCCCAGCCCCATACGAAATCGTCTGCCGATTGAATGATCTCGTATATTTTATCATACATACTTATCCCGCCCTCCTTCTTACTTTTACACTCTTTTTTACATTTTTTACTATTGCAAAAAGGGCATACGATATACCGACCGCTGACAGCCGGCATGCCGTATGCCCTCTTACGCAACTATCCTTGAATTATTAGTTGCATTTTAGCACATTTACGCGCTAACGTAAAGCATTGAACTTATAAGTTTTTCACGCTTTTGCATCCAATTCAAACCAAAACGCTACTCCATTATCAAAGTTCTCTACTCCGTATTTCTGGTGGAACGATTCCATGATCGCTTTCACGATCGACAGACCGATTCCGTTGCCGCCATATTCTCTTGTATGCGCTTTGTCCACTTTATAGAACTTATCCCACAACTTCGGAATATCTTCTTCCGGAATCGGAGTTCCGCTGTTAAACACAGTGATCCGCACTTTTCCGTCCCCATTTTCTATACGGACTTCTATGCGCTTCTCATTGCCGACATGGTGGATCGCATTCGTAAGATAATTTCGTACAACCTGCTCTGTTTTAAACTCATCCGCCCACACACAGATACTTTCATCGGAAATAAAACTGATCTTTGCCCCTGCCTGCTGAACAAGGATCTCACAGCTTGCAATTACCCCCTTTACAAGGCGCACGATATCAAACCGCTCAAACTGTACTTCATCAGAGCCGAATTCCAACTGATTCAGCGTCAGAAGATTTTTCACCATCACATTCATTTTCGCCGCTTCGTCTATGATCACATCACAGTAAAATTCGCGGCTTTCGGGATCTTCGCTGATTCCTTCTTTCAGCCCTTCCGCATACCCCTGGATAAGGGCGATCGGCGTCTTTAGTTCATGAGACACGTTTCCGAGAAATTCATTTCTCATATCCTCGATCTTTTCTTTCTGTTCGATATCTTTCTGCAGCTGATTATTCGCCTGCTTTAGTTCTGACACCGTTCTTTCCAGCTTCTCCGACATTTTATTGAAATTATTCCCGAGCACACCGATCTCATCCATGCCGCCGCGCGTATACTTGGTATCGAAATTTAAGTTTGCCATCTCCTGGGATAATCCGGCAAGTTCCATGATCGGTCTTGTAATACTTCGGGAAAACATCCATACTAACAGACCTCCGATAACCATTCCGATACATCCGAGATAGATCAAAAAGCGGTTTGCAAGAGATGCACTTTCCGTAATACTCGCATAAGGACACTGCATGATAAACCATGAGCCGTCCATAAATCTTCCCCACATTTTCAAATACTCTACATCTCTTTGTACTTGACTGCTCTTATCTCTGTAAATCGTGTAGTCCTCATTCCGCTTCAGTATGTTTTCATGATCGACTCCTTCCATTCCGAATAAGCCGCTGAACATTTCTTTCAAACGCGGATCGCTTTCTCCAAGTGTCGTAAGGATCGCATTTCCACCTCCGTCCACCACGACAAGGTCAACGTTCGCCCGCTCAAGCTGTGTCAGAATATCCCTCACCGAATCAGAATCTGACAGACTTCCGGACTCCAGCTTCGCATTGACGTCATTGTATGTTCGGATCAGATCATCCGCTTTGTGAGACAGATAATAATGTCCTAAAAAAGCGTTATTTACAATAAGGACAAGACCTAAAATAAGACTGAACAATCCGATAAAAATCGCCGTCATCTGACGCCTGATCGAATACTTTATCATCCTTGTATTTCCTCCGGTTAATTGACTTCAAATTTATATCCCATACCCCATATCGTTTTGATATACTCGCCCCTGTCGCCTAATTTACTGCGGAGTTTTTTCACATGAGTATCGATTGTTCTCGCATCACCGAAATAATCATAATTCCACACATTATTCAATATTTTTTCCCTGGACAGCGCAATCCCCTGATTTTCCACAAAATATGACAACAGTTCAAACTCCTTATAACTTAAATCGATCATCTTGTCATTGATCTTAACAATATGCGCCGCCTTATCAATCTTGATATCTCCCGCTTCGATCACATCTCCGGCCGTATTTCCGAGAGTTCGTCTTAAGATAGCGTTTACCCGCGCCACAAGAATCTTCGGGCTGAACGGCTTTGATATATACTCGTCCACTCCAAGTTCAAACCCTTGAAGTTCGTCACGTTCTTCCGATCTTGCCGTCAGCATGATGATCGGTACTTTGGACGTCTCTCTGATCTCCCGGCAAACCTGCCAGCCATCCATCTTCGGCATCATCACATCAAGGATCACAAGGGCAATCTCCTTATCTTCATAGAAAATGTCCATCGCTTCCATGCCGTCTCCCGCCTCAAGCACAGCATATCCTTCCCGGGTAAGAAAGTCTTTCACAAGTTTTCTCATCCTGCTCTCGTCATCTACAACAAGCACTTTTATATTTTCCACAATATCCACCTCTCATATAAAAATGTACCGGCAAAAATATTCCGATAATTTCTCTTTTATTTTCAGATTACCATACAAATATGTCAATCCTGTGAATTTGTTTTATTTCTCGTCCCAAAACCCCCGTTCCTTTCTCTTGAAAAACAGTATTTTTAGTGCTATTATTTTTAAGATTTATAATTCCTAAGGAGTTTTTTATATGGGACTTACAGAACTTTTCATCCTGGCAGTCGGACTTTCCATGGATGCTTTTGCCGTTGCCGTCTGTAAAGGACTTGCTATGCCGAAAGTCACCTGGAAAAAGATTGCTGCCGTCGGTCTTTGGTTCGGCGGATTTCAGGCTCTTATGCCTGCAGCAGGCTACTTTCTCGGCATCCGGTTTAAAGACGGCATTACCGCTATAGATCACTGGATTGCGTTTATACTGCTTTCCATCATCGGAATCAATATGATCCGCGAAGCTTTCTCCGGCGACGAAGAATCTTCAAACGACCTTTTAGATTGCAAAACGATGTTCCCTCTGGCTGTTGCGACAAGTATTGACGCTCTGGCCGTAGGCATCACCTTCGCCTTTTTAAATGTACATATTATTCCTGCCGTTTCATTTATCGGCGTAATAACGTTTATCATCGCTGCCGCAGGTGTAAAAATCGGAAACATATTCGGGACAAGATACAAAGCGAAAGCAGAGCTTGCCGGAGGTATCATCCTGATTCTTCTCGGCGTTAAGATCCTGCTCGAACATCTCGGCATATTTTAAATGAAAAACTTTTGATCCGATATTTTTATCGGCAAAAGTATTACATCAGGGAGACTTTTATTATTATGGAAAAGAAAAATTCATTCATGCAGACGAAACCTGTTTTTTCTCTTCTGCTTTCTATGTCTGTACCTATGATGCTGTCCATGCTTATTCAATCGCTTTATAACATCGTTGACAGTATCTACGTTTCCAGACTTGGCACAGATGCTCTGACTGCCGTTTCGCTTGCCTATCCGCTTCAAAACGCGATCTTATCCGCAGCGGTCGGAATCGGCGTCGGGATCAGCTCCGCTATCTCCATTCATTTAGGAGCGGGAAATCGGGAAAAAGCCGACCGGGCGGCGACTCTGGGAATCGCCCTTACATTGATCCACTGCATCTTTTTTATCATTGCAGGTCTGACGATCTCCGAACCGTTTTTAAAACTTTTTACAGACAACCCGAAAATATTAAACGACGCATCCATATATACGGAAATCGTACTTTGCCTTTCTTTCGGCTCTCTTTTTCAAATTGCATTTGAAAAGATCTTCCAGGGAATCGGTGAAATGAAGATTACAATGTACCTTCTCATCGCCGGCTGTGTCGTCAATATTATACTCGATCCGATCCTGATCTTCGGATTGCTCGGTTTCCCGGCGCTTGGCGTTGCAGGCGCTGCCATCGCCACCGTGATCGGACAGATCAGCGCCTTACTCTTATACATCATCGTATATAGAAGAAACTCTTACGCGGTACACATCAGCTTCAAGCATCTTGTCTTTGATAAAGCGATCATCAGACAAATTTACAGTGTCGGAATCCCCTCTACTGTTATGATGCTCCTGCCGTCTATATTGATCAGTGTACTAAACAGTATACTTACTGCATTTTCAGACGTTTATGTCGCAGTTTTAGGCGTTTATTTCAAACTTCAGACTTTCATCTATATGCCTGCAAACGGAATCGTACAGGGAATGCGTCCGATCATCGGGTACAATTACGGCGCCGGTGAAAGTTCCCGCGTCAAATCAACAATACGATACAGCCTGCTCACTGCGGCAGGATTGATGTTGACAGGAACGATCCTCGCTCTTGCCCTTCCGAAACAGATTCTCGCTCTGTTCGATGCAGACGCCGCTTTAATGAGCGCCGGAATCACTGCTCTTCGCATCATCAGCCTCGGATTTCTTGTTTCTTCTGTCGGTCTGATCTATTCCGGCGTATTTGAGGCGATAGGAAACGGGCGGAATTCTCTGATCATCTCTTTGCTCCGCCAATTTGTGATAACAATCCCGTTAAGTTTCATCCTCACCCGCTTTTTCGGACCTACGGGCGTATGGATCTCATTCCCTGTAGGTGAGCTCTGCGCTTCCGCCGCGGCGTTCTGCCTATTAAAAAAATATCAAAACGGAGCATTCTCGCCTCTTTGACGGGATGCTCCTTCTATATAATACGACATCCTCAGCAAAACCATTTTAATTACCGAAAGGAGATTTCCCTATGAAACACTCTTTGCAAATGTCTGAAACACTCCGCTTAGGAATCATCCTCGCCTTATCCGGCGGATTTATGGACGCCTACTCTTATCTTGAACGGGGAAACGTATTCGCAAACGCCCAAACCGGAAATCTGCTCCTATTCGGTGTAAATCTCGCGGAAGGGAACTATTTTGCCATGCTCAGCTATCTCCTCCCTGTTCTCGCGTTTACTCTCGGCATCTTACTTGCCGATACTGTGCGCTGCCTCAACATACGACTCCACTGGCGTCAGCTTTCCGTTCTGTTGGAAGCTGTTATTTTAATATGTGTAGCCTTTTTTCCTCACTCTTTAAATCCCCTCGCAAACTCACTCACATCTTTTGCCTGCGGCATTCAGGTCGAAAGCTTTCGCAAGATCCGCAACAGAGGAGCGGCTACAACTATGTGTATCGGAAACTTAAGAAACGGAACCGAAAATCTGCACCGCTTTCTGCGAACCCATGACCGTAAAGCATTCTACAACGCCCTTCTTTTCTACGGCATTATCCTCTGCTTTATAATCGGAGCAGTCCTCGGAAACTTCGTCATCAAACGCTTTCATGAGAAATCGATCCTCGTATGTTCAGCGCTTTTGTTTATTGCATTTTTCATGATGTTTGTCAACAAAGAGCAAAAATAAATTCTGCAGACCGACACCGGTTTCCACAGTTATAACTCGATTTATCAATGCTCAAAAAAGCAATGACCACAAACTCAGTTTTTGAATTTTCAGAATTTTTTGTTAATTGTCCATTTCAATCCGGAATGTGTCAAAAAACAGCTTTTAATATCCTGTTTTAAATTGACAATCTCCTCTCCAAACGATATATTCATAATAGAATTTTATACTTATTTATGAATCTACAGAAATTAGAGGAGACAATGATGAAAACAAGAATGAAAAAAATGCTTGCGGGGATGTGTGCGGTTCTCATACTTCCCATCGGTTCCGCGCAAACTGTTCTTGCCGAAGAGCCGGAACAAAACTTCCCGATATCCGTAGAAAAAGCGGTAAATCAGACATTAAAACTATGGTACGGTTCTCCTGCCAAAATTAATACTGCCGAATCCAGCGGCGGCGAATGGATGCAGCAATCTCTGCCTCTCGGAAACGGGAATCTGGGAAATTTGATTTTCGGCGGAATCTCAAAAGAAAGAATCCATTTCAACGAAAAAACACTTTGGACAGGCGGTCCTTCATCGAGCCGTCCCAACTACCAGTTCGGAAATAAAGCAACGGCATATACTGCCACAGAGATTGAAAATTATCGAAAACTGCTTGATGACAAATCTTCTAATGTATTTAACGATGACCAAAGTCTCGGCGGTTACGGTATGGGGGCAAAAATCAGATTTCCGGGCGAAGACAATCTAAACAAAGGCAGTTATCAAGATTTCGGCGATATTTGGCTTGATTTTTCCGCAATGGGAATCACTGACGATAATGTGCAGAATTATCGGAGAGAACTGGATTTACAAACCGGAATTGCATCAACAGAATTTTCTTATAAAAATGTTTCTTACAAAAGAGAGCATTTTGTAAGCAGTCCGGATCAGGTAATGGTAACAAACCTCTCCGCTTCTGAAAAAGGAAAACTTAATTTCAGCGCAAAAATGGAACTAAACAACGATAACTTAGAAGGAAAGCTTACATTCGATGTCCGGAATCAAACTTGCACTATCGAAGGAAAAGTAAAAGATAATGATTTAAAATTCCGTACAACTATGAAACTCCTTCTAACCGGCGGCGAGATAACGGCAGATGAAAAAAATCAGGTTTACCGGATTAAAAATGCAGATCAGGTCACAATCATAATGGCTGCCGAGACAGATTACAAAAACGATTATCCTACTTACCGGGACAAAGAGAAAAATCTGTCGAATGTTATCGACACCCGGATCAATGACAGCTCGAAAAAATCTTACGATGAATTAAAGCAGACGCATATAGAAGACCACCAAAGTCTTTTCGACAGAGTAAGTTTAGACTTAGGAGAGTTTCAGACATCCGTTCCGACAGATCAGTTGATAGACGAATATCGAAACGGCAGCTACTCGCACTACCTGGAAACTCTTGCATTCCAATACGGACGTTATCTGACAATAGCCGGTTCCAGAGGTACGCTCCCAAGCAACCTTGTCGGCTTATGGACAGTAGGTCCTTCCGCGTGGACGGGAGATTATCATTTTAACGTCAATGTACAGATGAACTATTGGCCGGTATATTCAACGAACCTTGCCGAATGCGGAACAACTTTTGTAGATTACATGGATAAATTAAGAGAACCGGGACGCCTGACGGCAGAAAGAGTTCACGGTATTAAAGGGGCTGTCGATAACCACACCGGATTTACCGTACATACGGAAAACAATCCTTTCGGCATGACCGCTCCTACTAACGCGCAGGAATACGGCTGGAATCCGACAGGAGCGGCATGGGCTGTCCAAAACCTTTGGTGGCATTACGAGTTTACGCAGGATGAAGCATATTTAAAAAATACTATTTATCCGATCATGAAAGAGGCGGCACAATTTTGGGACTCTTATCTCTGGACGTCAGAATACCAGAAAATCAACGACGAAACTTCGCCTTATCACGGTGAAAACAGACTTGTAGCAGCGCCTAGTTTTTCAGAGGAACAAGGACCGACCGCAATCGGAACAACTTACGACCAATCTCTTATATGGGAATTATATAACGAATGTATCCAGGCAGGCAAAATCGTCGGAGAAGATGAAGCTGTTCTGCAATCTTGGGAAGAAAAGATGCAAAAACTTGATCCGATTGAAATCAACGCTACAAACGGAATTAAAGAATGGTACGAAGAAACCCGTGTAGGTCAGGAAACCGGACATAACAAATCTTATGCAAAAGCAGGAGATCTGGCAGAGATCGCAGTACCTAACAGCGGATGGAATATCGGACATAACGGAGAGCAAAGACACGCCTCCCATCTGGTCGGACTCTTTCCCGGAACATTGATCAACAAAGAGAATCCGACTTACATGAACGCCGCTATTCAATCATTGACCGAACGAGGAGAATATTCTACAGGCTGGTCGAAAGCAAACAAGATCAATCTCTGGGCGAGAGCCGAAAACGGAGAAAAGGCATATAAGCTTTTGAACAATCTGATCGGAGGAAATTCTTCCGGTCTCCAGCATAATCTCTTCGATTCTCACGGATCCGGCGGAGGAGACACAATGATGAACGGAACTCCGGTATGGCAGATCGACGGCAATTTCGGTCTTACTTCCGGCGTAGCAGAAATGCTTGTTCAATCGCAGTCAGGCTACACACAATTCCTCCCCGCAATTCCAGACGCATGGGAAAAAGGAGAGGTCAGAGGTCTAAAGGCCAGAGGTAACTTCACGATCGGCGAAAAATGGGCGAACGGCATTGCGGAAGCCTTTACCGTACGTTATGACGGCAATAAAGACAGCGCTGTTTTCACAGGATCATATAAAAATATTACTTCTGCAAAGATCTACGAAGACGGCAAAGAAGTTCAGGTGACAAAAGATACCGATAAAGATCGTATTTCCTTTGAGGCAGACGCCGGCAAGACATATACGATCGATATATCCGAAACAAATATAAACGAACTAAAAGAACAGGCGTCTACATTTTTAAATCAGCTTCACCCTGATCTCATCAATGCCAAAAACGAACTGCAGACAGCAATCGATCTTTCTTCAAAAGAATTAGGTACAGTTCTGACAAAAGTCAAACTAATGGATCAGTTATATCGCTCCTATCTGAATAAGGCAGAAAACATATATTATCTGACCGACAAAGATAACTTAACCTATTCACAGATCGACACGCTTTACAATCAGCTTCGCAAACTGCGCAAGACTCTGTTGGAAAACACCGGAGATTTAGAGGATTATCAAAACGCCGAGAACCAATTTACAGATCTTAGCGCACAATTAGAAAAACCGATGGCAAACCGGATCATTTCATTCAGCAAAGATTCCGGTGTCATCACAGGAAACGACCGGACACTTACTTTGAGTAAGAGTTCAGACGCCAAAGACTTTGAGATCCGTTATACAACAGACGGAAGTATTCCGAGACATACATCTGACCGGTATGAACACCCTCTGCAATTAGACAATAAAGAAAATACCGTTGTCAGAGCGGCGCTGTTTTATAACGAACAGAGAGTCAGCCCTGTATACACAAAGAAATACATAGCAAAAAGCATAAAGATCCAAGACGTAACCGTATCTCATACAGAGGACTGGGGCAATAACTATGTAAAAGCCGGTATGATCGATCAAAACACTTCGACACGGTGGGCATCCAAAAACGTAGACGCTTCTAAACCGTTGGAAATCACATTGAATTTCTCCGAAAAAGAAACGCTCGATCAAATGAATTTCGATCTGTTCGTATCCAAAAATAACGGAATCGGCGCTTTTGAAATTCAGGCGCTTTCTGACGGAACATATCGAACTGTGTATGAAGGAACAAAAATGGGAAATATCGACGACAAAGTCGGCGATATCGACGGCGGAAGCGGCGGATATCACGCTTATTACTTCGCCGAATTTCCCGAAACAACGACAGAATCCGTAAAGGTAATATTAAAACCGGGATTCTTAGGCGAACCGTCTCTATATGAAATAGCGCCTCTTTACACAGGCGTACAGGCAGACGGCGCCGGAGATACGTCAGAATTAGAAAAAATGATACGTTCGGCAGAAGAAGCAGACAGAACTGCCGACCATTATGTAAACGCGCCGCAAACATTAAAAACCGCGTTTGAAGAAAGTATTTCAGACGGGAAAGAACAACTGAAAGCATCGCAGGATATTATTGATTCCCGTACCGAATTTTTATCTGACAGATATCACCGTCTCGGATTCGGAACGACAGATAAGTCAAAATTAAACTCGCTGATCACAAAAGCAGAACAGGAACTAAACGGAGACTATACAAACGATTCTTTATACCAACTGAAAAAAGTTCTCTCAGACGCTAAGAAAACAGCCGATGACGAAAACGTAAAACAACCAGCCGTCGATCAAATGACAGAAAAACTACAGGCAGCATTAAACAGTCTCGAACAAGGCGGTTTTTCCGAAACATCCATCCCGGCAGGAGATCTGCAAGGTTCCGGAAAGTGGATCCAGGCAGGAGATTTCAAAGCAACAGAAGCAGATGATGCGGGGCCTCTGACTTATAAATTCAACGGAAATTCGATACAAGTTTCCACGGTCAAAGGAGATGATCACGGCGTTATCCGGGTGACGATCCTAGATCAAAACGAGAAACAGATCTGCCGAGAAGAAATTGATACATATGCCGAAAAACGCATAGAGGGCGCCGAACTGATACAGAAAGACTTTCCGGAGGGCAGCTACACAATTCAATTTGAACGTGTCGGAAAAAGTCCAAACGGATCACCGGAAAAAAGAGGATGGGTCGAAGTCGGAACACTGAAGATCCGTACAGAAAAGAAAGAAATCGTAGACCGAAGCCAATTGGAAGAAGAACTGACGATCTGCGACGGACTGAATAAAGACAAATACACAGAAGAAAGCTGGAACAAATTACAAAAGGCAGTCAACAGCGCCAGAGAACTCCTAAACAAAAAGGATGAAGAAACGTGTACTTCCGAAATGAATGATAAGGCAAATGAAGTTCGGAATGCAAGAAATAGTCTTCAGGAGATAAAAGTTGATACGTCCGCATTAAACGACGCGTTAAAAGCCGCAAAATCCATTTCCCGGGAAGGATATACGGAAGAAAGTTTTGAAGCATTAACACAAAGCATTTTAGAGGCAGAAGCTTTATTAAACGGCACATATACCCAAAAAGAAGTCGATGAAAAAACCGCCGTTTTAATACAGCGTATGAAGGATCTACGCGCAGATAAAACTTTGCTTCAGGAAAAATATAACAAAATAAAAGATATGACTCAAGGCAACGCAACAGATGCTTCCTGGAATGATTTCACCAGACTTCGAGAGCTTGCAAATGCGATCTTAACCGATCCAAACGCAACGCCTGCGGAAGTATCCGATATACTGAATCAATTAAATACATTTGAATTCGCATACAAAGATGATCCTGATGAGGGCGGAAATAAAGACCCACAAGAACCACTCGAGCCGCAAAACCCACAAAATCCCAATAGCGGAAATCAGGGAAATACAAACACTTCACATGCGGATACCAGTGTAAAAACAGGAGACAGCACACCTCTTTTGCTTCCTCTTGCCACAATGTGCAGCATCATAGGATTGCTTTATATAATGCACAAAAAACGAAAACTCGGATAAAACATTTTATCCGTCAAGATCTCGGATAAATCCGGATTTTGGCTCATTACCGTAACAAAAAAGCCGTGACCTCTGATTACTCAAAGGTTACGGCTTTTGTAGTGCGGATGACAGGAATCGAACCTGCACGGTCTCCCACTAGATCCTAAGTCTAGCGCGTCTGCCAGTTCCGCCACATCCGCATGTTATATTTCGATCACCGAAAACGCCAAAAGGCATATCTCGGGACTTTGTAAGCAACCTCCAAATTTCCGGGCATCCCCGGACTTTAGCACGTCGCCTATACAAAAAATAAAACAAGCATATTCGCTTGTTTCACAGTGAGCGTGCGGGGATTCGAACCCCGGACAACTTGATTAAAAGTCAAGT
>OHBO01000239.1_pt1 | contig 30056 bp, 29 predicted proteins | sample 1577431 | NCBI WGS metagenome assembly OHBO01 (sample SAMEA3879544, study PRJEB24766) | human gut metagenome | biome: human-associated habitat; feature: feces | place: USA | collected 1985/1987
ATAACAAAGGAATAACAAAGGAGAATATAGTAAAAAATATAATGCGTCTGCCCTGATCCTATTTATGATAACAACTTATCTCAATAATGATAAATACTTATCACATATATGACATACAATTATCATATATGTGATAAGTAAAACACAAAGAATAAAAAGATTGGGATTGACCAAGAAAAACGAAAGCTGACTGCCAAAAACAAACAAAATACCTTTAATAATCTCAAAAGAAAAAAAACAGCAATTTACAACAATAATCTCTGAAAGACAAGTGAAGGACCTGTCCTTCACCCGCTAACACCAATGAATAAAGCGTTATGAAGGAAAGGTGAAGCTTAATTCAATAGCCAACAGTCATTATAATAAGCCATCCAAACCTGTAAACAGATGCAGTATAGGATAACAGCAATAAGGATTTTGTTTTTTGAGTGGAAAAGTAATAAAGTCTGAAAAAAATCGTAACTTTGCAATAATCAAAAAAGATAGGATATGGAGCAGCAGGACAGATATATACGGTTTGACTGAGCCGTAAAATGCCTTCTCCGTCAAAAAGCGAATTTCGACGTACTCGAGGGATTCTTAACGGTCCTTTTGGGTGAAGAAGTGAAAATCATAGAACTGCTGGAAAGCGAAAGTAATCAGCAAAGCGTAGATGACAAGTTCAATCCGTGGATATCAAAGCCAAAAACAGCAAAGGCGAAATCATCATAGTAGAGATTCAAAATACGCGTGAGTTGTATTACTTGGAACGTATCCTTTACGGTGTCGCCAAAGCAATCACAGAACACATTTCTCTTGGCGAACGCTACTACGAAGTGAAAAAGATTTATTCCATTAGCATTCTGTACTTCGACATCGGAAAAGGAAATGATTATTTATATCATGGACAGAATAGCTTCACTGGAGTACACACCGGAGATCGCTTGAAGTAACAACAAAAGAAAAGGACGCTCTCGTCCATAAACTTCCTGCAGGGATTTTCCCAGAGTACTTCCTAATCCGCGTAAACGAGTTCAATAAAGTAGCAGTCACTCCTTTAGAGGAATGGATTGAGTACCTAAAAACCGGCTGTATCCGTTCTGACACCCAGGCTCCCGGTTTGACGGAAGCTCGTAAAAAACTGATTTATTATAATATGTCTCCTGCAGAACGCTATGCTTATGACGAACACCTGAGTGCCATCATGATACAAAATGACGTGTTGGATGGAGTAAAATTAGAAGGACGCATGGAAGGAAAAATGGAAGGGTGTATAGAAATAGCCCGAAATCTGAAATCAATGGGATTGGACACAGAGACAATCCAAAAAGCGACAGGATTATTACCGGAAGAAATTCAGAAGTTATAAATGAGCTCTAAGCATATAATGGGACTATCCATCTGATTGTGTAAATAGAAAACTACGGGATTTTTCTCGTAGTTTTTTTATTTATATATTAACTTTGTAAAAATCAGATTTTATGGACATTCCTAAAGAATTTTTAAGTAAAGAGTTTCTGTCCCAGTTTAAGACTGGCGAAGATGTTACTGCTTTCATGAAAGAGCTTCATACTCGTGTTTATGAACAAATGCTGGAAGCAGAGATGGATAACCATTTAGGTTATGAGAAACACTCCAATCAAGGAGATCATAGTGGCAACTCCCGCAATGGTAGTTATAGGAAGCAGATTCAAACCGAGATGGGTAAATCTGTTATTCAGGTTCCTCGTGATCGGGAAGGTGAATTTGAGCCTATTGTCGTTCCCAAGCATCAATCCCGCGGCTTATCTATCGAGCGTCTTGTCATCTCTCTTTATGCCAAAGGTATGAGCGTCGCTGATATTGAGTCGGAAATGCAGGAAATATACGGTATTAACCTCTCTACCTCCGCTATCTCCATTATCACCAATAAAGTTAGCCAGGCTGCAACAGAGTGGCAAAATCGTCCTTTGGACAGTTTATATATGATTGTCTGGATGGATGGCATCGTATTCAAAGTCAGAGAAAACGGCAAAGTGATCAACAAGACTGTTTACCTATGTGTAGGTCTGAATAAGGAAGGCTTGAAAGAAGTATTGGGTATGTGGATTGGCAAAAATGAGAGTGCCGCTTTCTGGATGGGCGTTTTAACAGATCTCAAAGCCCGTGGTGTAGAAGATATTCTGATTACAGTTACTGATAACCTGAATGGATTTACGGAAACCATCAAGAGTGTATTTCCTGCCTCTACTACTCAAATATGTGTGGTACACCAAATTAGAAACTCTTGTCGCTATGTCGTCTGGAAAGAAAAAAAGGAATTCACTGCCGATTTAAAGAACATCTATAATGCACCTACTAAAGAAGCAGCTGAGATGGAGTTGGATAACTTTGAGCAAAAATGGGGTGCTAAATATCCATATGCGATACGCTCATGGAGAAATAATTGGGAAGAACTGACCGTATTCTTTGATTTCCCCGTCGAGATTAGAAAGATTATCTATACCACTAATCTTATTGAAAATCTGAATGGGAAAATTAGAAAGTACACCAAAAATAAGCTATCATTTCCAAATGATGATGCACTGAAAAAATCTGTCTATCTGGCCATTAACGAAATCGAAAAGAAATGGTACCAACCTATTTGGAATTGGGCATTGATATTTAACCAATTTATTACTATATTTGAAAACAGGATTCAAGTATAAAACCCGAATCCTGAAGTTTTCTATTTACACAAAATTGTGGACAGTGCCTTTATATACTTACTTTTGTGGAAGTATCTCAATCCAATAGTCATCCGGGTCATTGATGAAATACAGCCCCATAGCTGTATTCTCGAAACATACACAATTCATTTCTTTATGATAAGCTCTGATGGCATCATAGTCACCGGCCACCCGAAAACAAAGATGACTTTCATTCTCTCCAAGTTCATAAGGAGCGGCATGATCTTTTAGCCATGTCAGTTCTAGAAGAAATCCTGTTTCATTGTCTGTTAGGTAAACTAGCGTGAACGAACCATCGGAAGCCTCTTTTCGATGGTGCTCTTTCAAACCGAGCGCTTTTTCATAAAAGGCAATACTCCGTTCCAAGTCCGTGACATTGATATTGAAATGGTCAAATTTACTTTTTATTTCCATTGTTGTAATTTTCTTATTTTTTCATTAAGAGCTTCACAATTTCTCCGACGTATGTGCGGGGTTGTCCGGCTTGCGGAGTAGTCTGTGAAGGCAATTTCTTACATTCTATAACAGCCGAAGGAGTTGTTTGGTTCGGAGCATAGAGTTTCAGAGTATAATTGTCCGCTTTTTCTATGGCATCATAAGACTGATCGGGGGAAAGAGTACAATAAGCTACAGCCTTACCGGACTGATATCCCAACGCACCACCGGCGTTTGCAGTCATATTGATCATGTTAAACTCGTCCTTTCCGATACTGATAACCAGCTTGCCGCTTCCCATCAAAGCATATACCTCACCCGGAATTTGCTTCAAGTCAATTTCTACGTAACCCGGCATATCCGATGAAGCTTTACCGACCGGAGTAGCGGGAGTAAGAGTAGCAGCAGGAACTGTATTGGCAGGTTCAGTAGTCGTCACCTTTATATCGGTCTTTTTATCTGTGTTGCCAATGATAATCGGACCTGCGGCTGCGACAATTGACGGAGTTGTCTTCTCTTCCTCTTTTTTCTTCTTTTCGGCTTTAGGACGGGTATCCGGTGCTCCGAAAGCGACGGCTACATCCATAAATATATCATCTGCGAAGTCTACCGTTTTTCTACGCCATTTAGCCAGACCACGTACCAACTTGGTCTTTGTCTTATTAAGTGCATATTTATCGGTAATCCATTCTTCTGCCTTATATTTTTCTGTTTCGCGGTAAGTAAAACGGATTTTTTCCAATTCTACCAGGCAGTTACCGGGTTTGCAGGTAACGGTAATCTGGTAATTGATGAGTGTACGGTCTAACGACAAAGCACTGGAACTGAAAACAATCCATTCCTCTCCGATACCGGCAACCGTACCTTTAGCTTCATCGGAGAAAACTACCCGACTTTCAATATTCTTATTCTCTTTCAAGCGTTCTTGCATCCATTTCATAATAGTGTCGTAGATTTGCGCCTGACTCATTCCCGGAATTTGAAATTCTTTGGAAAATACGACCTTACCATCAACTTCAGGAACGGCTCCTGTAAGGTATCTGGTGTCGTCTCTTTTTTCTTTTGCAGATTCTGCCTTCATTGCCACCGGCAATGCAAGAAGCAGGGTAAGAAACAAAATTGTAAATTTATTCATAATTATTATGTGTTTATTTGGTAATCTCAAAACTTTCGCCCCGATGGGTGATGTTGACGAAACGGCAACCTGCATTTTCAGCAAAATTACGAAGTGCATTACCGCCTTCATAATCTTCACTGAAATGCATGGGCACAAATATAGTAGTTTTTATTTGTTCGATGAACTGTTTTGCACCTTTCATATAATCTTTTCCCATTCTTCGATCTACCGGAAACAGCACTAAATCAATGTTCGACGCTTTTTCTTTTAAATATTTAACTTCTGCAAGGAAATCACCGTTGGCTTTTCGTATCTCTTCTTCGGTAGATTCTTCGCTCCAATGCCAGTTATTTAAATCACCGGCATGGAAAATACTCCAGCCTTGGAGGTGAAGCAGAAATGAACTGCCGACATCCGTCGAACCAAATGCATCGATTCGTATCGTATCATCTTCGTACGCTTCTCCTTTTTTTATGAAGAAAGCGTCTTCGCTTTTGGCACGGTGTGATTTCAGAATATCTTTGGAAAAGATGTACTGAATATCGGGCCGTTGCTCTTTCCATGTTAATATTTCACGGTTAAAGTGATCGGGGTGGAAGTGTGTAGCTAGTACGTACAATTTGCCCGGCCTTTGTAAAAGGTAATCATGTACGATTCCCCGATTATTTTCAGTTTCGGAAGAATCTTTATAGTAATCGATGATAACGGTTACTCCTTCTGCTTCGATGGCGAAACCGCTATGGTATATATAATCCAGTATCATAAGCTGAATATTTTAGGATTGCAATATTAAGTATTCTAGTTGAAGTTGCCAAGGAAAATCGACGAAATCAAGGAGCAAGACGACTGATTTCCCATTCTCCATTTAGTTGTAACGTATATAGGAAACGGTCATGTAGACGGTTCGGCCGTCCTTGCCAAAACTCAATTCTGGTAGGGACAACGGCATATCCGCCCCAATTATCAGGCCTTTCTACTTCTTTCCCTATCCAACGTGCCGCCTCTTTGATGAAAGCGCGTATTAACTGCATTCTGCTTGAAATCGGTTGGCTTTGCGGGGAAATGCGTGCACCGACCCGACTCCTATAAGGGCGTTTCCGGAAGTATTCGTCCGACTCTTCCGGAGTCACTTTGCTTGCTATTCCTTCTATATGTACTTGCCTTTCGAGTGTATGCCATACGAAAGAGAGGGAAATATATGGATTTTGTGCCAATTGTTTTCCTTTACGGCTTTCGTAATTTGTGTAAAAGACGAACTTACCATCGTGGAGTCCCTTCAGTAATACGGTACGTGTGGACGGCTTTCCTTCGGGAGATACAGTACCAACGGTGACAGCGGTCGGTTCATCTACTTTTGCGTCGATGGCTTCTTGCAACCACTGACTGAAAAGCAAAAGCGGGTCGTCGGGAAGTTCATTTTCCCGCAATCCGCTTTTAGTATATTCTTGCCGGATATCGGCTATATTTCCGTAATTTTTCACATCGGTACTTCTATTAATAAAATATGCGAGTCTTTCAAAGTTTCCAATTCAAAACTATTAGTTTCGTAGATCCCCATTCCGTCACGACGTTTCAGCACTTCGCCTTCTACTGCAATTTCTCCTTCAATGAGGAATATATATACGCCTGCATGACTTTGATGCATATGATACCCCAGTTTCTTGTCGGCCTCTACTTTGCCTATTGAGAACCAGGTGTCTTGCAAAAGAGATGCGGGAGTACTGCCGTCAGGTGATACGATGACTGCCAGCTCGTTGGGACATTCCAGCTCACTGATGTTGAAATCCTGATAAACGGGGCGTGTGTTCCGTTCTCTCGGCATAATCCAGATTTGCAGGAACTCAACCGGTTCTACGGGACTGGCATTCACTTCGCTATGGAAAATTCCGGTTCCGGCACTCATAGTCTGAATTTCTCCGACGGTAATAATCCGGCTGTTTTTCTTGCTGTCTCCATGTTGCAGATGTCCTTTCAGGGGAATGGATACAATTTCCATATTCTTGTGAGGATGTGTCTGGAATCCTTCTCCGGGCGCCACTTTGTCATCATTCAATACGCGAAGAGCACCGAAATTGATACGGTTGGAATCGAAATATTCATCGAAACTGAAGGTGTGATAACTATCCAGCCAATCGTATTGGGAATGCCCTCTTGTATCAGCTCTATGTATTACTTTTTTCATAAATAACTCCTTTTTCTTGTTGTTTATATGCTTCGTAAACAAAGTGGGAGGATAAAAGGTTTATCTCTTCACTTCATTTAGCAGAGGCTTGTGATTGATAAAATCTTTTATATTTTGTAAAGTTGTCATAGCTATGTTTTCCATTGCTTCACGTGTGAAAAAGGCTTGATGCGAAGTGACGATAACATTGTTGAACGAGAGCAAGCGGGCAAGCACATCATCGTCGATGATGCGGTCGGACTGGTCTTCATAGAAGTATTCGCTCTCTTCTTCGTAGACGTCCAATCCTGCCGATCCGATTTTCTTGTTTTTCAGGCCTTCAATCAGTGCATTGGTGTGAATTAATTGTCCGCGACCGGTATTGATAATCATTACACCGTCTTTCATTTTACTGATAGAATAGTCGTTAATAAGATATTTTGTTTCTTCAGTAAGCGGGCAATGCAGAGAAATGATATCCGAACTATGATACAGTTCGTCCAACGAAGTGTAGACAATTTGTTCTTCTCTGGCAAAGTTATAATCCGGATAAAGATCGTATGCCAGCACATTCATTCCGAAACCTTTTAGGATATGAATCAGGATTTTTGCTATTTTCCCCGTACCGATGATTCCGGCTGTTTTTCCATGCATATCGAATCCCATCAAACCATGAAGGGAGAAATTTCCGTCTTTCGTGCGCCAGGATGCACGGGGGATTTTCCGGTTCAATGATAACATCAGAGCTACGGTGTATTCGGCAACGGCATAGGGAGAGTAAGCAGGAACACGTACTACGGTGATTCCGGCAGTAGCAGCCGCATTCAGATCTACGTTATTGAATCCCGCACATCGCAGTGCCAGCAATTTTACTCCGTTCTCTGCCATAATGCGGATGACTTCTGCGTCAGCGACATCATTCACAAAGATGCAGACCGCATCTACGCCTTGTGTCAGCAGTACATTGTTCTTATTCAGATGTCCTTTATAATAACGTATTTCAAATCCGAACTCTTTGTTTTTATCGTTAAACGACGATTCGTCATAAGGCTTTGTGCCGAAAAATGCAATTGTATAGGCCATAATATTCTTTTATAATTTACTTATAATATAAACGTAAAAGCCGGTTGATTTGTTTGGACTTTATTAAGTGATAAATATAGATTGTTTCATTAGAAACAGTTTGCTTTTTCAATTAAAATAGGGAGTGATAGAAAATAAATGCACAAACATATATTTCGTGTGCAATAATGTTATATCTTTGCGCCCGAAATAATTTAAAAAAGATTTAGATGAGAAAAATTTCCTTGATTGGATTTGTGATGTTAATCGTTTCAATTCCAACTTTTGCCGGAGGGCTTCTGACAAATACTAATCAACATGTGGCTTTTTTGAGAATGTTGGCTCGTGGTGCTTCTATTGATATTGATGGTGTGTATTCTAACCCTGCCGGTTTGGCTTTCTTGCCGAGTGATGGCCTTTATTTATCTCTGAATGGGCAAAGTGCATATCAGACACGTAATATAGATATGACGTTTCCTTTATTTCCAGAGGATGGACATAGACGTTATTATAAGGGGACGGCTTCCGCACCTTTTATTCCTAGCTTTCAGGGTGCTTATAAAAAAGGCGATTGGACCATTTCTGGTAGTTTTGCTGTTGTCGGTGGTGGTGGAAAAGCTTCGTTTGATAACGGTTTAGGAATGTTTGACTCGATGATAATGGGAGGATTAGCTGCTAGTGACGAATTGAAAGGATTACAACAATTGGTGGGAGCTGGTGCTGTCTCTGATCTTTATACTCTTAACAGTGCTATGGATGGAAGTCAATTTATTTATGGTGTACAATTAGGTTTGTCATACAAGATAAATGATTGGTTAGCTGTTTTTGCCGGTGGGCGTATGAATTATTTCAGCGGTGGATATGAAGGCTTTTTGACAGCGACTGCAAATAGTGAACTGCCATCTATAGGTGGAAAAGAATTAGCAGGTATCGAACTAGATTGCGACCAAACCGGATGGGGTATAACTCCTATTTTGGGTGCTGACATAAAATTAGGAAAATGGAATATAGGTCTGAAATACGAGTTTATGACAAACCTAAATCTTGAGAATAAAACTAAAATGGCTGAGGTACGTCAGAATGGAATTGTGATGCCGGATAAAGGGAATCCATTGGCTGATTTTAAAGATGGAGTAAATACCCCGAGTGATATTCCGGCTTTATTGACTGCTGCTGTTGGTTATGAGATTCTTCCTACACTTCGTGCGTCTGTAGAATATCATCATTTCTTTGATAAAGATGCGGGTATGGCAAATGATAAGCAAGATCATTTAAAGCATGGTACACATGAAATTTTGCTAGGGGCAGAATGGGATGTAACGAAACAGTTGACTATTAGTGGTGGTTTTCAGAATACAGATTATGGCTTATCTGATGATTTTCAAAGTGATATCAGTTTTTCTTGTGACTCTTACTCATTAGGTTTTGGTGCTGCAATCAAGATGACGAAGCATTTGACTATGAACGTCGCTTATTTTTGGACAAACTATAAAAATTATAAAAAAGTGACAGAGAGTGTGCTTGGACTTTCAGCTACTACTTACAGTCGTACTAATAAAGTATTTGGATTGGGAGTAGATTATAAATTCTAATTGACCTGATCTTTTTTATAACAGAAATTGAGTTAATAATGAGGAAAGGGAGATAGCATTTTCATCTGTTATCTCCCTTTTTGTTTTTTAGAAAGAATACTGCATCAGCAAATTTAACCGGTTCGCGTGACGGGTTGAAGAGCTGAAATCTGTACGCCACCCTCTCAGATATTCAACTCCGACCTGCATATTGTTGCTGACATTCCAGAAGGCATTGGCTACAAGATACTGGCCTTTGCGGTATGATTCCGGATTTCCGCTTGGGTATCCGTTTTCGGAATACAGTCTGGACAGGCTGTACGTTCCGGAGACAAAGAAACTTGGGCAGAAGTTGTACTGTAATCCTGCATACCATCCTAACATAGGAAGAACCTGCATTTTACCTTCATTGTCCGGGTCGGGGACGATATCTACATTCAGATTACTCAAGTCGTTAAGATAAGAGCCGATTCCCTTGCCATAGTTTAACTGTCCGTAAGCTTGTAATTTTTTTGTGACATTGAATGTTGTAGACGCTTGCAAACCGAATCCGGTTTTGGAATAAGCTTTGTCGTACACATTACTTGAATAAGTCATGCTACGTATTATAGCGCTTAGTTTGATATGGCTGCTGCTGTTCCAGTTATATTGTGCGGAAGTGGCAAAGTCCGGCATACGTTGCGTGTTGATGGAAACATCACTGTTGGTTGTACCGTCTACCGAAGGCATTTCCATAGCGACACCGAACTTCCAGTTTTTCAACTTATCGCACATATAGCTTAATTGTGTAGTACGGTAGAATGCTGAACCGTTAGGGCCCGCAAAGTCGATAGTGGGAGGGAGAGCGGCGAGGTCCATGAACGAACCGTAACTGTAACCGATGGTGAAACCGAGAAATTGTGCATAAGCATTTTGTAATTCAAATGTTTTCCCGTCTCCACGAAAGTTTCCGGCAGTATAGACAACAAAGTCTCCGAGATGCTTCGTACGTCCTACCAATTTAAGGAAGAGGGTAGAAGTGGTGATGTCCATCTGAAACTGATTTTTAGCGAAATTTCCGCTTCCACGTTGCGGGATCAACGCCGGGTAGAAATCCACATCATCTACGATACCGCCAAAGTCATATTCTGCTGTCGCACGGACGTAGCCTCCGATACCTAAAGCGAATTTTCCTTTCTGGTCAGTCAGCAGGAAGCGGGGAGCATTCGGATCATGGAAACGCAGTTGCGAACGGTCGTTCATAATCCGGATGATCTCGTCTCCTGCTTTGTCACGGGAGATAAACATGATGGAATTAGGTTTCTCGTCTTCGATGATTACCTTTTTCTGCGCATTGGCACAGAGGGGGAAAATTCCCATCCCCAGTAGCATTGCTACCATTTTGAAACTAGTTTTCATTATCAGTTAAGTTTTAGGTGAATGCCCAAAGAACAACTAAAAAAAGAAATGGTTGAGAGAGGCAAAGGAAAAATTGCCAAACTAATCGGAAGAATTGCTATTTATAATCATTCTAAAAAGACGGATCTTTGTACCGTAGTAATCAGATAAAGAAAATACGACGATGGAAAAAGTAGAATTTACTCAAGGAATATTAGCGATACAGCCGGATTTACATCGCTTTGCATATAAGTTGACGGCAGACCGTGATTCTGCCAATGATTTGGTGCAGGATTGTGTGTTGCAGGCATTAGATAATCAGGAGAAGTTTACGTATAGTAAGAACCTGAAGGGGTGGATGTATACACTGATGCGTAACATTTTTGTCAATAACTATCGCCGTACTGTTCGCGAAATGAATATCATGGATGATAATTATTCTATCAATCAACAATATCAGATTGAAGATGAAGATGCGGATAGATTTGAATTTACATATGACATGAAACATCTGTATCGTGTGATACATTCGATACCGGAAGAAATGAAAGTTCCTTTCCAGATGTTTGTGGCAGGATTTAAGTATCGGGAGATTGCCGACAAGTTAGGGTTGCCGATGGGAACGGTAAAGAGCCGTTTATTCTTTATCCGCAAACGGCTGAAGGAGGAACTTAAAGACTTCTCTGCTTAAAGCAAAGTTCTTGATTTTGAGTGGTGTGCCTGTTTTTCTATATATGGATAATAGAATTCGGCAGTCTTGATGCGCTTGTTTCAGTTTTATTTTCTATCTTTGCACCCCGAAAGATAAAATAAAGTATGATGCCGTGAATAGCGGTCGTGTATTCTAGAACACCACGTAAAAAACAGGAATTATGAAAGAAAAAGTATCCGTACCTTTTATGCTGCTGGGCATTTTATTTAATGTATGCCTTATTGCGGCGAATCTTCTTGAGACAAAAGTAATCCAGATTGGTAGTCTGACCGTGACTGCAGGATTGTTGGTTTTCCCAATTTCTTATATTATTAATGATTGTATCGCCGAAGTATGGGGATTCAAGAAAGCCCGCTTGATAATTTGGAGCGGTTTTGCCATGAATTTCTTTGTTGTCACTCTCGGGCTGATAGCCGTAGCCATTCCGGCTGCCCCTTTTTGGGAAGGAGAAGAACATTTCGATTTTGTATTCGGTATGGCTCCCCGTATCGTAGCTGCCAGTCTGATGGCTTTCTTGGTTGGCTCGTTCCTCAATGCGTATGTGATGAGCAAAATGAAAATTGCCAGTCAAGGGCGTAACTTTTCCGCTCGTGCCATTTTGTCAACCGTTGTAGGTGAAACGGCGGATTCGTTGATATTCTTCCCGGTGGCTTTCGGAGGAATCATCGCTTGGAAAGAGTTGCTTATTATGATGGGTATTCAGATTGTGCTGAAGTCCATGTACGAAGTGATTATCCTCCCGGTAACTATCCGTGTGGTGAAAGCTATTAAGCAAATAGATGGTAGCGATGTTTACGATACCGATATATCCTACAATGTACTGAAAATCAAAGATATTTAAGATAGATTTATGAATAGAGAAGCAGCATTGGTTGTGTTCAGTGGAGGGCAAGACTCTACTACGTGTCTGTTTTGGGCAAAACGCAACTTTAAGAAAGTGTATGCTCTGAGTTTCCTGTATGGTCAGAAACATCAGAAAGAAGTGGAGTTTGCACGGGAGATAGCCCGGAAAGCGGAAGTGAAATTTGATGTGATGGACGTGTCTTTTGTCGGGCAACTTGGACATAACTCTTTGACTGACACTACAATGGTGATGGATCAGGAAAAGCCCGCAGATACTGTTCCCAATACTTTTGTGCCGGGGCGTAATCTGTTTTTTCTGAGCATTGCAGCGGTATATGCCCGTGAACGCGGTATAAACCACTTGGTAACAGGGGTTTCCCAAACCGATTTCAGCGGTTATCCCGATTGCCGTGATTCCTTTATCAAGTCTCTCAATGTAACGTTGAACTTGGCTATGGATGAACAATTTGTGATCCATACTCCTTTGATGTGGATTGATAAAGCGGAAACATGGGCTTTGGCCGACGAACTGGGTGTGTTGGAGTTGATTCGTAACGAGACTTTGACGTGCTATAATGGCGTTCAAGGGGATGGCTGCGGACATTGTCCGGCTTGTAAGTTGCGTCGGGAAGGATTGGAGAAGTATTTAAAAAGTAAGAATCAATAATATCTCTACACAGAGATTAAAATGTATTTTTTGCTGTCATCTGTCACATTCTTATATATAAACAATTGATTATAAATTGTATATCTTGTGACAGCAAGCAGTGACAGCAGCTAAATTTGAAGTTTTGTTGTCACATCTGTTGTCACCGGTAAGCTCCGGCTAGCAAATGATAGTAAGCTTTGTATCTACGGTAGTTTTGTCCGATAAGCGGTGGTTTAAATTAGTTTCAACAGCTTGAAACTGTTGTTTCATCGGTGAGAAACTAAAGTTTCAGTGGCATGAAACTAAAGTTTCCGGCGCTTGAAACTATTGGTTCTGCCGTAAGAAACTATCTGTTCTCCAGTGTGAAACATTCTGTTTCATGCCGTGAAACACACCGTAACAAGTAAGATGAGGATAAAGCAAACGTGGGCTGGGAGTTGATGGTGATAGGTGATAGATGTGGTGATAGGTTGTAAAATGAATCATTCACCACTGAAATATCGATGAATAAGGCATTTGAGGCTTGATGGTGATAGGTGATAGAGAAAATACGTTTTTTGTTTAGTGTAGAGCTCGTAACTAGTAAGTGCAATGACTGAATTAAAAGACCAGCTTTCCTTATTGGGAAGAAAAACCGAGTATAAGCAAGATTATGCTCCGGAAGTATTGGAAGCCTTTGATAATAAGCATCCTGAAAATGATTATTGGGTACGTTTCAACTGCCCGGAGTTCACAAGTCTGTGTCCTATTACCGGACAGCCGGACTTTGCGGAAATACGTATCAGCTACATTCCCGATATAAAAATGGTAGAAAGCAAGAGCTTGAAACTCTATCTTTTCAGTTTCCGTAATCATGGAGCCTTTCATGAAGATTGTGTGAATATTATAATGAAAGATTTGATAAAGTTGATGAATCCCAAATACATTGAAGTAACCGGAATCTTTACTCCACGTGGTGGTATTTCCATTTATCCGTATGCTAATTACGGTCGTCCGGGAACAAAGTTCGAACAGATGGCGGAACATCGTTTGATGAATCGGGAGTAACTGATAAATTGTATTTGGAAGAAAAAGGGAGATAAATGATATTTCCCTTTATTACAACTTATTGGGGAAGCTTTTTTAGTAATTCCAAAGTGCTGGGTTCGATAGTCTTGTCCATGTCTGCATTGGATATGTTTATATCCCAAAACAAGTGGTGGGATAGTTTTGATATGTAATCCTTGCTTTCTTGCATATTATCCATTATATTCTTTACAAAGAAACTGTTTTATTTGAAATCAGCCAAACAGATTGACTCTTTTAACATGACAGGCTATGTTTTTATTCGTGATGATACGGCCCTCCATTCAATATAGTCATAGCTCGATAAATCTGCTCCACGAATATCAGCCGGATCATCTGATGCGAGAAAGTCATCTTTGACATTGAAATCTTTTCGTGTGCCGCTTGATATACTTTTTCCGAAAAGCCATACGGTCCTCCGATAATGAAAACCAGTCGTTTATTTACCGTATTCATTTTCCGTTTCATATAATCGGCAAATTCAAGGGAACGCATCTCTTTCCCGTGCTCATCCAATAACACCACCACATCACCCGGTTGAAGGGCTTTCAGAATCAGCTCCCCTTCCTTTTCTTTCTGCACCTCCATCGAAAGACTTTTTGTATTTTTCAGTTCGGGGATCACTTCCATATCAAAAGTGATATAACGTTTCGTACGCTGTATGTAGTCGTTGATAGCTGTAATATAATGCTGTTCTACGGTTCGTCCTACGACGAGCAAGGTTGTTTTCATATCTTTGCAATTGTATTTAATTGCACAAAAATAGGCATTTTTTATGTTATTCTGCAATTAATGCTTACCTTTGCCTATCATTAGTTGAAAGTTTAAGTCTTTAAACTACAACTTAAAAGCTTGTATTTATGAAAAAACGAGTGCTCGTAGGAATGGCCGCTTTGCTTCTTTCCTTCTCGTTGCTAATGGCGCAGGAGATACCGGCAGGAGTGATTACGGCATTTAAAAGAGGAAGCTCACAAGAGCTGAGTAAGTATATGGGGGACAAGGTAAACCTGGTGCTCCAAGGTAGCTCGACAAACGTTGACAAACAGAAAGCGACCGCTGTGATGCAAGACTTCTTCACAAAGAATAAAGTCAATGGGTTTACAGTGAACCATCAGGGAAAGCGGGACGAGTCAAGTTTCGTTATCGGTACGTTGGCCACAACGAACGGAAACTTTCGTGTGAACTGCTTTCTGAAAAAAGTACAGGATAAATGTTTAATACACCAAATAAGAATTGACAAAATCAATGAATAAGGAAAAAGAACTGATCGACAAACTGATCGATCTTGCTTTTGCAGAAGATATAGGTGATGGTGACCATACCACCCTGTCATGTATTCCCGCTACGGCAATGGGAAAATCAAAATTGCTTATCAAGGAAGTCGGTGTGCTGGCCGGTATCGAAGTGGCTAAAGAAATCTTCAATCGTTTCGACCCGACGATGAAAGTCGAAGTGTTTATCAATGACGGTGCGGAGGTGAAGCCGGGTGATGTGGCAATGGTGGTGGAAGGTAAGGTGCAGTCCTTGCTTCAAACCGAACGCCTGATGTTGAACGTGATGCAGCGCATGAGCGGTATCGCGACCATGACACGCAAATATGCGAAGAAACTTGAAGGCACTCATACCCGCGTATTGGATACCCGTAAGACAACTCCCGGTATGCGTATCCTTGAAAAGATGGCAGTAAAGATTGGCGGTGGCGTAAATCATCGTATCGGGTTGTTCGACATGATTCTGTTGAAAGACAATCATGTGGATTTTGCCGGAGGTATCGACAAGGCCATCACCCGTGCCAAAGAATACTGCAAGGAAAAAGGTAAAGAACTGAAGATAGAAATAGAAGTCCGCAACTTCGACGAACTGCAACAAGTGCTTGATTTAGGTGGTGTAGACCGTATCATGTTCGACAACTTCACTCCCGAAATGACTAAAAAGGCAGTAGAAATGGTGGCTGGCAAGTATGAAACCGAATCTTCCGGCGGTATCACCTTTGATACTCTTCGTGATTATGCCGAATGTGGCGTTGACTTTATCTCCGTCGGGGCTTTGACGCATTCCGTGAAAGGACTGGACATGAGCTTCAAAGCGTGCTGATTTTTTTCACCACAGAGGACACAGAGTACACAGAGGATTTAAACTTACTTTATAGGAAGAATTTCCTATCATTATTCCTCTGTGTACTCTGTGTCCTCTGTGGTGAATCTGTTTAACTTCTTTTAGCAATATCCATTGCAGCATTCCTCAAATTCTTGCGTCTAATGAGTAAAACGACGCAGACATACGTCCGATTTTAAAAAGGTAATTGACTTTGGAAAACGAGATAGAACTGATAAAGGGCTGTCGGGCAGGAAAGGATTCAGCCCGAAAGGAACTTTACACCCTCTATTCCAAACAAATGCTGGCGGTATGTTTCCGCTATACGGGTGATATGGATGTGGCGCACGATGTACTGCATGACGGTTTCATCAAGATTTTTACCAATTTCTCCTTTCGGGGCGAGTCTTCGCTCTGTACATGGATAAGCCGAGTGATGGTGACTCAAGCACTTGATTACCTGCGGCGGGAGAAACGGGTAAATCAGTTGGTGGTGCATGAAGAGCAACTTCCCGATATCCCCGATATATCAGATTCGGGAGGAGGGGCAGGCATCTCCGAAGAGCAATTGATGACATTTGTTGCCGAATTGCCGGATGGTTGTCGAACCGTTTTCAACCTTTATGTGTTTGAAGAGAAGTCACACAAGGAGATAGCCAAGCTGCTTCATATTAAAGAGCATTCGTCTACTTCGCAGTTACACCGGGCCAAATATTTGTTAGCAAAAAGAATTAAAGAGTATAGGAACCATGAAGAAAGAAAATGATGAAATAACCGATCTGTTTCGCGCACGTCTCGCCGATACCGGGATGAATGTACGGGATGGTTTTTGGGAAGAGCTTTCGCAGGATATTCCTGTGGCTTGTCAACATCGTCGTCGGCTCCTGCTCTTCCGTGTGGCGGCTGCGGCGTCCGTACTGCTTGTTCTGGCAGCTTCGTCGGCCACTTTCCTGTATTTCTCACCTAAAGAAGAGATGGAGGAAGCGTTTACCAAGATAGCCGCGACGAATGGAGGGCAGATGGATGGAGACGGGATACGTGTCAATCAACTGCCGCTGCCGGTAGAACCGGTATTGCAGAAACCGGCTCCTCAGTCATTCGGAATGTTGTCGCAATATACGGAAGATGAGGACTCGCTTGCCTTTACTTTCTCGATGTCGTTCTCTTTCTCGTCCACGGCTACAGGGCATGAGCGCCCTTACGGTAACGAACGCCATAGTGGTTATTGGCAGGCAGCGAATGGAAATACGGAAACTTCTGTCGGCCGGGAGGAAGAACGGGCGGATTTACCTGTGACTTCGGAGAAAATAATGAAGAAACGTTGCTGGGCTGTGAAAGCTCAAGTAGGCATGGCGCTTCCGGCAGAGGACGGTACTTACAAGATACCTGTTTCCGCAGGAGTAACAGTAGAACGAAAGTTGAACGACTATCTGGGGATAGAAACCGGACTGCTTTATTCAAATCTTCGTTCGGCCGGACAGCATTTACATTATCTGGGTATACCCGTGCGGGTAAACGTGACACTGGTAGATACGAAGAAAGTAGACCTTTATGCTACCGTAGGCGGAGTGGCGGATAAATGTATAGCCGGTGCGTCGGATAACAGTTTTAAGGAAGAACCTGTCCAATTGGCGGTAACTGCCGGTATTGGAATCAATTATAAGATTAATGACCGGCTTGCGGTTTTTGCCGAGCCCGGTGTTTCGCATCATTTCAGTACCGATTCGAAACTGGCTACGGTACGCACGAAGCGGCCGACTAACTTTAACTTGCTCTGCGGACTTCGCATGACGTATTAACCCTTATGAAAATGAAAAAAACACTATTAATGCTGTGGATGGCTGTTTGCCTGATTGTATCTTTTGCGGGATGCAGCAGCGAAGAAATGGATTATAACAATCCGGATGTTGATCTCTTTGTGAAACAATTGAAGGCGGGTACATATAAAATGAAGAATGATAAAGGAGTGGTGGAAGTGCCTCATTTCATGGAGGAGGATATTCCCGAACTTTTGAAATATGCGGAAGATCTGACAATTATTCCTTCGTTCCCGTCGGTCTATAATACGAACAATGGTAAGATCCGTTTGGGTGAGTGCATGCTTTGGGTGATTGAGTATATCCGTCAAGGTACACCTCCGTCGTTAGGCTGCAAGATGGTGCTGGCAAATGCTGAAAATTATGAGGCCATCTATTTCCTGACCGATGAGGAAGTGCTCGATGCAGCTGCCTGTTACCGTAGCTGGTGGGAGGAACGGCAATATCCTAAAACCCGGTGGACGATTGACCCGTGTCACGATGAGCCACTTTGTGGAACAGGCTATCGTTGGTGGTAAAAAGGAGAGAGCCTTCGGAAGATAAAAAACAATAAAAAATGAGGAAACGTTTATTTATATCGGCAGTCTCACTGCTGCTGACAGGGGTATGCTATGCCCAATGGTCTGCGCAAGATTCGCTCAAACTGCAAAAGTTGTTGGAGGGCAGTGAAGAACTGAAGCTGAATCCGAAGGCGGTCAAGCAGATTGATTTCGGTGGTGCGGTGGGTACTCCCCGTATGTCGGAGGAAAAGCGTTGGATGTTGCCCGATGAGTCGCTTCCCGAAGCACTGCCTAAACCGAAAGTTGTGTTGACTCTTATGCCGTATAAGGCAAATACCCGCTATAACTGGGATCCTGTTTATCAGAAAAAGATCAGAGTGAACAAGAATACATGGCGGGGAGATTCTTTCTACGAACTGTGTCGGCAGAGATTCTATACGAACCGGACACGTAGCCGGAAAGCGAATGAAATACGGATAGGGGAGGATGTCTCAGTTTGTGGCGGAACTATTAGCGGGCTTGATTTGATGGCTGCCTTTACGAAAGAATTCTGGAACAAAACTGGAAGAGATAACCGTATCCGCACGTTAGAAGTGTTGAAAACTTACGGAGATTCAACTACCGTGTTGATAAATAAACCTATCGAACAGATTACCCGGTAAAATCGTTATATAAATGTATTGATACATTATTTATTATGAACAGAATAACTTCTCTTCTAGGGATCCGGTATCCCATTATTCAAGGTGGTATGGTTTGGTGTAGCGGTTGGCGACTGGCTTCCGCAGTGAGTAACGCGGGTGGCTTAGGACTGATCGGTGCCGGTTCAATGCATCCGGAGACTTTGCGCGAGCATATCCGTAAATGCCGTGTGGCAACGAAGTTTCCTTTTGGGGTGAACATTCCTTTGATGTATCCTCAGATAGAAGAAATAATGAATATTGTGGTGGAGGAAGGAGTAAAGATTGTCTTTACTTCTGCAGGAAACCCGAAAACGTGGACAGGATGGCTGAAAGAACGTGGCATTACGGTGATTCATGTCGTTTCTTCTTCCCGTTTTGCAGTGAAATGTGAGGAAGCGGGAGTGGATGCGGTAGTTGCCGAAGGTTTTGAAGCCGGCGGGCACAATGGACGTGAGGAAACAACGACTTTTTGTCTGATTCCGGCCGTGCGTGAAGCTACTACATTGCCGTTGATTGCGGCAGGCGGTATCGGTACGGGTGAAGGTATTCTAGCAGCTATGGTGTTGGGAGCCGAAGGGGTGCAGATCGGAACCCGTTTTGCCCTGACGGAAGAAAGCTCTGCCAGTCCGGTATTCAAAGACTATTGTTTGAGTTTGGGTGAAGGAGACACGAAATTGCTGTTGAAGAAACTGGCTCCGACACGTCTCGTAAGGAATAATTTCCGGGATGCTGTGGAGAAAGCGGAGGATAGTGGTGCTACTCCCGAAGAATTAAGAATTTTGCTCGGACGCGGTCGTGCCAAGAAAGGCATATTCGAAGGTGATTTGGAAGAGGGTGAGCTGGAGATCGGTCAAGTATCCGCCATTATATCCTGCAGACAGTCAGTATCGGAAGTCATGACAGAATTGGTGGAGGCTTGGCAACGGGCGGCGGAGAAGAAATATTTCTAGTAAAGGCTGTATCATAATTCACCACAGATTTACACGGATTTTCTCAGATTAGATTTTAATATATCAATATCTATTATCTGTGTAAATCCGTGTAATCTGTGGTGAAAATGAGCGTTAAGGCAGAAGGCTGTAGGCTGAGATGAAATGAATGCCGGAGTGGTTGGTTACAGACATTCGCTGCCCTGCTTATTGATTTTCATGCTTTTTCCATAGAGACCCACTCGGGCTATGTTGTTATAAAAGGGTTCTGCTATATCGTATTTAAAAGGAAGTATTTCTTGATTTTCTTTGTCTATGTATCCCCATTGTATTTTACCTCTGGCCGGAGCTAATCCCTCAGAGAAATGACCGATTGCCGAAAAACGCTTTTTCTTATTAGCTACCCTGTAGGCTAGTAAAGATGCAAAGAACTTTGTAATAATGTTGTTCATTTTACGATTGTTTGTTGTGGTAGTATGCGTCCGGATACCGTATATATACAAAAGAAGCGTGGACGTCGTTAGTTCATCCTGTTCAGGGCTCTGGTAAGCCTAACGGTGAATGAACAACAGAGTCCACGCCCTTGCATATAACAAAGACGTGAACGCTTAGTTGCCATTATCCCACCGTTAATGAATTTACCAGATTCTGAACAGAGATAATATTCTAAACGCTTCTACGTTATTAATCGTAATAAGTGGAAACAAAGGTATTGTTTTCACGCCGAATAACAATGCTTTTGGAGGATAAATATGAAAAAAGAGTAGTTTTAATTCACCTGTTTGGGATAATCACTTGGTGACATACCTGTTATTTTCTTGAATATAAGGCTGAAATGCTGTACATTCGGATAGCCTAATTGACGGGAAACGGTAGTGGGTGTGGCACCGTCTTTTATTAGCATTCGTTTGGCAGTCTCCAATCGTTTGAGTTGGAAATACTGTTCCAAAGTCTTGCCTGTTTCAAATTTCAGCAGGTCTGTAAAATAAACAGGAGAAAGATTGAGCCTTTCCGCCAGATAGTCGGGTGTAGGGAGTTTGCCATTTTGTAATTTCCCCAACTCTATATAATTTTCAAGCAACTGTTCCATTTTTCTAAGAATTGTCTTATTCTTGTTTTCACGGGTGATAAACTGACGTTCGTAGTAACGAGTGCAGTAATCCAGTAATAGTTCGATATGCCGTGAAAGGATAGTCCTGCTATGTGTATCAATCGAATGATGCAGTTCTTCCTCTATATTCCATAGACAGCAGGTGACTTTCTCTGTTTCACGTTGTGATAGATGCAATGCCTCTTCTTTGTGGTAGTGGAAGAAGGTGTAATTATTGATATGGTTCTTCAATGTGGTCTGAAACAGCAAGTCCGGATGAAACACCAGCAAAAAGCCTTTGCTGGGTAAGGTCTTTTCCTTGCTCATTCGGAAAACTTCACCCGGCTTAAGAAAGACCATTGTCGCATTGGAATAATCATAATACTTCCGGCCGCAACATGAACATTCGTCCGGACAGTCTTCTATCAGTAAGATAGCGTAGAACTTGAACTTGACAGTATCCTGCTCCAGACACGGATTCTCTAAATTAATAAGACTCACCTGAGGATGCAATGTTTTGCAGTCCAGACAACGATTGCATTCATGCACGGTATTTAAGTCCAATGTATTTTTCTGTTTCATATTCTTTTCACAGATTATTCTGTACACGGTATCCGTTAGGAGTACATCCTACCCGTTTTTTGAACAGGCGGCAAAAATGCTGCGGGTACTGGAATCCCAATGAGTAGGCAATCTGGCTGACTGTATCTTCTGTGCCGATCATACGTTCCTTTGCCATTTCGATTACTTTTTCCTGAATATGTTCCTGTGGTGTCCTGCCGGTTTCTTTCTTTACCATATCGCCGAAGTAATTGGGGGAAAGGCATATTTTGTCAGCGAAATATTTGACAGTAGGTAAGCCGTTTTGTTCTGCAAAAGTTCCTGAAAAGTAGTTGTCAAGTAATTGCTCGAAACGTGTCAACACATCATGGTTCGCTTTACTGCGGGTGACGAATTGTCGTTCATAGAAACGCATACAGTAGTTAAGGAGCAGTTCTATATAGTTTACGAGCAATGTTTTACTATGCTTATCCACTCCGTGCTCTAGTTCAAGGCGGATGATTCTCAGGCAATCCATAATAATATTCCGTTCCTCTTCAGAAAGATGAAGGGCTTCGTTTACTTCATACGAGAAGAACGTGTATTTCTTGATTGTCTTGCCAAGTGATGTTCCTAGTAATAAATCCGGATGAAAAAGTATGCCAAGTGCATTCACTTGCACGCGATCTGTGATCAATGTCGTTTCCGCATCCTGTCCGGGAGCAAAACATACAATGGTTCCTTCTTGATAATCATAATTTTGCCGTCCATATCTGATGTCACACGCTTTTTCGAGTTTCAGGTAAAGTGCATAGATACCATAATGCCAGTGTGCATAATTCATCTGCCGGGTGGCTTTATTTAAATCGATCACACTGACCAACGGATTCAAAGTTTCAAGGCCGTACAATTTATTGTATTGGTCTACACTGTCCAAGTTGAATATCTTGTTCATAATTATTGCTGTTTAATGTTTTAAAAGCACTTCCGTCGTATATCGTTTACAAAAATACGGGATAATTCTGTCATTCTAACAACCTTAATTACGGATTATATAACCTCAGTTACGGATTCCACCTTACTTACAGCTTTCGTCAGTATTATAAAATCTGTAATTAAGGTTATGATTGAGATGTAACATCAGTAATTTGTCTACCGGGGTTAGGCATAAATCTATCTAATTTTGCAACATTCCTAAAAGGGTATAGAAAAATGATTGATAACATAAATAATAAAATGTATGAGACGAACATTGAACTTTTCGCGTGTAGTAATGACAGTATGTCTTTGTATTGCAGGCAAGCTGTTGTCTGCAGGTAATCTTTCTGACAGAAATAATAAGTTTACGGAAAAGAAATTAAACCTGATTCAAGAGTGGGACAAGACGTTTCCCGAAAACGATAAAGTACGTCACTCGAAAGTTACTTTTCACAACCGTTATGGTATCACGCTTGCTGCTGACTTGTATATCCCCAAAAATGCAGAAGGTAAATTGTCGGCAATCGCCATTAGCGGCCCGTTTGGTGCGGTGAAAGAACAATCTTCGGGACTGTATGCTCAAACGCTGGCAGAAAGGGGATTCTTGACGATTGCTTTCGATCCGTCTTATACAGGTGAGAGTGGTGGTGAGCCTCGTTATGTGGCTTCACCGGATATTAATACGGAAGATTTCTGTGCGGCCGTCGATTTCCTTTCGACACGTGATGATGTGGATGCGGAACATATCGGTATCCTCGGTATCTGCGGATGGGGAGGCATGGCTCTTAATGCGGCGGCTATCGATACTCGAATCAAAGCAACAGTAACGGTTACGATGTATGACATGAGCCGTGTGAATGCTAATGGTTACAATGATATAATGGATGCTGCCGCCCGTTATGAATTACGCAAGCAACTCAATGCTCAGAGAACCGAAGACTACCGCAATGGTTCTTATACACTTGCCGGAGGGGTGATTGATCCATTACCGGATGATGCTCCACAATTTGTGAAAGAATATTACGACTATTACAAGACCGAACGCGGTTACCATAAACGTTCACTCAATTCTAATGGTGGTTGGAATAAGACTTCTTCGCTTTCGTTTATCAATATGCCTATTCTGTCCTATAGCGACGAGATACATAGTGCAGTGCTGATGATTCACGGAGAAAAGGCTCATTCCCGCTACTTTAGTGAGGATGCGTTCAAGAAACTGAAAGGTGACAATAAGGGATTATTGATTATTCCCGGAGCCAATCATGTAGATTTGTACGATAATCTGCAAGTAATCCCATTCGATAAGATAGAACAGTTCTTCAATAATAATTTGAAATAGCAGAATAAATATGATACAATGAAAAAACTCCCTTTGCTGATGAGTTTGCAAAGGGAGTTTATAGTGAATATCAGAACAACTCTAATTGGAGAGATTCGGATTAGCTTCAATAGCACTTTGAGGAATGCTTAAGGTATAGCGTTCGTCATTCTGTTCCAAAATGATGGTTTGTCCGCTATATAAAGTTTTTTCTATTCTCGGACGGGTAGTACGGCGTAAGTCAAACCAGCGATGACCTTCGAATGCCAATTCGCGGGCACGTTCATCCAATATTTCAGAAATTAGAATCTCTTGTTCCATTTTATTTATCTCATTCTTTTTCAGCTCATATTTTTCTGGATTATATCTCTTTTCCATTAATTGTAATAAGCGGTTTCTAGCTTCTGGTAAATGACCTAGACGGGCAGCTGCTTCTGCAGAATTCAAGTAAAGTTCACCGACACGGAAACTACATTTATAATTTGCATTTCCGTTTGTTTTAATTATGGGATAATAATCAATTTCATTGTCCTTTTCTCCGAAATATCTTATAGGGCGTAAATCTCCTTCACTAAACATATCTACAAATGATTGTGTAGCTTTTGATGCATCTAATGTGCTGGTTGGCTCATAAATTCTCTCATACGCAGTAATTGATTCAACAGAGGTATATAAATTGGCTTTGGCATCCGGATTATTGTAATCTTCGAGTGTCGCTTTTTGTTTTAAGACACGTTCTGCTGCATCGTATGCAAGTTGCCATTCTCCTTTGTAAAGGCGTACCCGTGCTTCAAAAGCATCTACGGAAAGAGTGTTGAACCTGTAATTATAACCTAATTCCCATTCTTTTTTTGTAATGAGATTGCGTGCGCTTTCTATGTCCTCAAGAATAGAAGTATACACTTCTTCTACTGTATTGCGTGATGGAATCTCTTCAAGGTCGAGGGTTAGTTTCAATGGAATGGATTTTGTCTTCGGTGCACCCTCTTTAGTGTAAGGTTGCCCGTAGAAGTTGACCAAAAGGAAGTGCATATATCCTCTCATTAAATAGGCTTCTCCCACCAATTGGTTGATGTCCTGTTCGCTTCCTTCCGTTATTTCATCTTGCTTGTCGATGATGGCATTGGCATAATATATATTTTCATAATAATCTAGCCAGCCGAATTCTCTGGCAGATGTACTATTGTTTATCCATTTTTCTATATCGCCGTAATTATTTTGGTCTATGTTGTCTTTTTTTACGGTGATGTCTTTTGTACGCATATCACAAACACTCCTGTCTAAAAGGTCTTTTGAGTATGCCGTAGTCATCAATGCTCTATATTCTTCTAGAGTGTTGGGGATGACTTTTCCGACAGGCTGTATGTCAAGGTAGTTACTGCATGATGTCATGACAATGCAACCTGTCAATACAAGAAATCTGTATATTGATTTTATTCTTTTCATATTGGAGAATTACTTAAAAATTAAGACTGAGGTTGAATGTTACTGATTTGGGCACCGGAGTGGAATAGAGATTGCTCATTGATTCCGGGTCCATATAGTTTTTATAACTAGAGCCAAAAACTAATAGATTACGTCCTTCTACAGCAACAGTCGCTCCGTTGATGTTGATTTTACGGAGCCATTCTTGCGGTAACTTATATGCTAGTCTTATATTCTGTAGGCGTACATAGTTGAGACGTTTTACCCATAAGTCAAGGTTCTTATAAATAGCAGGCAGATCACCGAAAAGTGCATAATCGGCAGGATAATTATTTTTTGTGAGTAAAGCCGGAAACTTTCCACTATGGTTTTCGGGTGTCCAGCGTTCAAGGATATCCTGATTTGCATTATGTCCGGGGTCAAATCCGACAACATCGTAAGAAGGATTTGTACGTACATGTGCACCAAAGTAATATGAAAAGTTGAGATTCAATTCCCAATTGCGGTAGTTGAATGTATTGATTAAACCACCTGTGTAGGGAGCGTCATTTGTTCCGGCATATTCGTATAGGCTTTGTTGGAATTCTGCAGTCGCATCATACTCATAAAAGCCTCCAAGTCCTCCGGTTAGGTCTACCATTTCGAATAATTTTTCAACAGTAACAGCTTCATCGCTTCCTTTTGGATAGATAAGTATGCGTCCTGTTTCCGGATCAACCTTGCTTTTGATTGCAAAAATAGTACCTACTGGGTAACCTTCCAGTCCTGGAGTCGGGCTGTTTTCCTTTTTATGATCTTTAAGTACTTTGTTGTTGTTATAAGCAAAATTGAATGTAGTGTACCAAGAAAAATCCTTAGTTGTTATATTACGGGTTTGTAGGTTTATTTCTACCCCCTTGTTCTCCATGCTGGCCCAATTGATTGCTTGGGAGGAGAAGCCGTTTTCCAAAGGCAAGTCCTTGTAGCCGATAAGGTCACTTCCCCTTCTGTAATAATAGTCTATACTGAGATTGATGGCTGATTTGAGTACGGAGAGATCTATTCCGGCATTGTAAGACGCAGTCTTTTCCCAACGTAGTTTGTCGTTGGGAGCTGAACCGATGGTTATAATTGTCTCATTTTTATCAATTACTGTTTGGTTACTATAATTACCGAGCAAGAAAGGAGAAGTGTTTTTATCAATATTACCTTGCAGACCGTAGGATAATCTCAAAGCTAAATTATCCATCCATTGATTAGCCGGTTTCAAGAATGCCTCATTGGAGATTCTCCATAATCCACTGATAGAGTAAATGGGTAAGAAACGGTACTTCTTGTCTACCCCGAATAGATCGGAGCCATCCATACGTACGCTTGCTCCTAATGTGTAACGTTTCATAAGTGTATAGGAACCGTTAGCATAGAAAGATGCAAAAGCGTTTTCTGTATAAGATTTTATGTGCAGCGGATAATCGTCAGCGTCTCTCGGGTCAATGTTAAGTGGCTTTGTTGTGAGTGTCTTAGGATCATAACCGTAAGCGGTGGATGCAAGTGCATCATACCAGTTTTTGCGTATTTCCGAACCACCCATAATTTGTACCTCATGGATATCTTTGAAAGTCTGGTTCCATTCGCCTTGTATCTTCCAAGTGATTTGCGAGGTAGTGGAGTTGCTTACTTTATGCATTCCTCCTTCCGGAATAATATAGCTCTCTCCATCTTTGCTCTCTTCGCGCATATAACGCATGGAGAATGTGTTTGGACCGATATATTGTTCAACTTTAGACTGTTCCCATTGCAATCCGACTTGTGAAGTCACTTTCCAATGATCATTGAAACGTAAATCAACATTGAAGATCGAATTGATAGCAGTTGTCACTGTCTCTTTACTCGTATTGGCACGTTCTTCAAGGATATTGAACCCTCGTTTGGGGTCCGGTTCGTTATCATTTGTCGAGCGGATATCGTAGTCGTAGATATAGTTATTTTCCGCATCGTATATTTCCTGATATGGGTTTGCCACACGCGAATAATAAATTGGATTTGAGTAACCGTATTTGTCACTTACAAAATCTTGGTTCTTCCGTCGGTTGGCAAATATGGAAGCACCGATTTTTAGCATTCGGTTTACCTGATAAGAGGTTTTGCTTGTCAGGTTAAAACGGCTCATATCAACACCTGGTACATTACCATTTTCTTTAGAGTAACTTAATGAATTGTAATAGGTGGTTTTTTCGCTACCTCCTGAAATACTGAAATTGTATTCTTGGGTAAATGCACTTCTGAACAAGAGGTCGTTCCAATCAGTATTAATTGTTTTCAATCGGTTGATAGCGTTTTGAGCCTCACTGCTTAATCCGTCCCATCCTTGCTGTTGGTAAGTTTCAAATAAATTGTATTGCCTTAAGACAGAAGCGACTCCTCCCTTGCGATAAAAAGGATGGGCAGTGAATATGTCATCCGGTTCTTTCATCAATTCCAATTCCAAATTGACTTTCTGTTCGGAATTTAATAGATTCAATCGCGAAGTATTCAAATTGGGCGTATAACTCAATCTTGTGTTGAAATTGACTATAGGTTTACCTGTGCGTCCTCTTTTGGTAGTAATTACAATTACACCGTTTGCTGCGCGTGCACCGTAAATAGCTGTTGCAGCAGCGTCTTTCAAAATTGTAATACTTTCAATGTCGTACGGACTGATTCCGGCAATTGATGATTGTCCTATATTTACAATATCATTATCCGTATCACTGTCTAAGTCCGGAATATCCGTCCCTTCCAATGGAATTCCGTCCAACACCCACAGCGGGTCTTGCGTTCCGTTTAGCGACGCTGTACCACGAATACGGATACGTGCGGGGGCACCCGGAGCACCGGAAGTTGTCGTAACGGATACACCGGCTATTTGTCCGGCTAATGCCTGGTCGATACTTTTTGCGGCACCTACCATTGCATCTGTAACATCTACTTTGGCAATGGAGGCGGTCAGTTTGCGGCGCTCCAACTCTTGATAACCGGTTACTACTACGTCCCCTAATGTATGTGATGAGGCTTGAAGTACAATATGGTAATTTTCTTTTCCAGACTGTAATGGTACACTTTGTTCTTCAAAACCGATGTAGCTACAATGAATCCGGGTTACTTTTTCCGGGACAGACAAGGAAAACTTTCCGTCTATATCTGTAATCGTACCTAGAGATGTTTGTGGTACTCCGGCTTTTTTCAGTTCATCGGCTGATACGTAAACTGAGGCACCGATGAGTGGCTCATTATCTTCACCGGAGATTACGACTCCGGTGATAGTGCGATTTGCTGCATTGGCAAAAAACAATGCGTTGGCGAAAAGGCATATCAAAATACAAAGATGTCTTTTTCTCATTAATTGTAAATGTTTAGTGATTGATTTGTTTTATTTGACTCCTAGAGCTGTGTTAATTCGTAAAATCATATCTTCATAATGGTAGCGTGTAGCCGTATCGGAAGTTCCGAGACGATTCTGCAACAGCTTCTTGATACGTAACAACTCACCGCGCTTTACTGAGATTGCATCTGAGATGCGGTTAAGCTGGCTACCGTAGAAGTTGAGCACACGTGGAGCTCCCATGCGGTCTTCCTGGCGAAGTGCCCGTTGTTCAGCTGCATAACAACTACAGAACGGAGTGGCATGGTCAAGCAAGAAGTGCTCATCGGCAATCTTTTTGTTGATTTTTACTGCTTCGGGTTCTGCTGCGGCTGTCAGCAATGCATCAAGGAAATTCTTTTGTAAAGAACGTTCCATGACATTGGGGACACTTCCCCGTTCGGTAACTCCAAAAATATTTTTATGAAGTCCATCCATCAGTTCTACTACCGTAAAAGCTTTTTTCCCATTGACGGATTCATTTTCAATCATACGCATCAAGCGATTGTTGCCTAGTAAATCCCAAAGAATGTAAGCCTGTGCATTTTTGAGAATCTGAGTAGGAGCGTTCTCCTGTTTTCCCACCGGAGTATTACGCAGAAGATAGGTGTACTGTCCCACTTCCGTGTCAAACAACCATTTAGGATAGGTCAATACCTCATTCAACAGGAACTTAAGTGCGGCCTGCTGCTTCTCTTTTTCTACGAATGTATAGGTCTTGATGCCATCTCCTACAGTTGTGTTTTCGATATAAATACCACCAATGTTGGCGAGTACATGATATAAGTAGTTGTTCCACTGATTGATGACAGCATAATAGAGGCGTGACGCTTCTTCATAAGTCTGTCCCTTTTCTCCAGTTGTAGTCCATTGGAGAATCTGTGGCACAATACGTTTCAGGTTTTCAATACCCAGTAGGGAGGAACGAACCGGGTCGTCACCTAAATCTTCATTTTGTGCGCGCGGATCTACTGCGTCACGAACATCTTGTGCTTCGCTATATTTATAGAGGCGGTCGGTGTGTTTGCTCAAAAAGTTAAATAAGAGAGCTTTTTCTTCTTCCGGAGTATTTTTCCCATACCAACGGTAACCGTATTCGATAGCGAACATATCGTATGGACCGATGTGTGGAGAAAGAACCTTCACACCGTCTCCCGGTTGGGCGATATAGTTGAAGCGTGCATAATCCATAATGGATGAAGCGGTAGAATTCATTCTGGAAGTGAATGTTTCGGAACGCAATGAATCCGTCGGGAAAGCCCACGATCCCATCATGTTATGACGTAACCCCAATGAGTGTCCTACTTCGTGGCAGGCAACGAACCGGATGGCGTCTCCCATCAAGTCATCAGGCAGTTGTACTTTGCGTGCTTCGGGGCAAACGGTTCCGGTCTGTACCGTAATCCATTCACGTACCATAGAAAGCACGTTGTGCCACCACATGATATCCGCTTCCAGAATCTCTCCGGAACGAGGGTCCAGAAGAGAAGGTCCCATTGCGTTTTTCTTTTCCGAAGCAGCGTATGTCAGCACGGAGTAATTGACATCATCCATGTCTACGTGCATACTGTCCGTTATTTCTTTGGCGATAATCGCATTTTTGAAACCGGCTTTTTCAAAAGCG
>OHBO01000262.1_pt1 | contig 28423 bp, 30 predicted proteins | sample 1577431 | NCBI WGS metagenome assembly OHBO01 (sample SAMEA3879544, study PRJEB24766) | human gut metagenome | biome: human-associated habitat; feature: feces | place: USA | collected 1985/1987
GCTATTTAAAGGGAAAAACTACTTAAAAGAATTTCATTTAAATGAATTGGCATCAGCTATTTTAACTTCATCAACAATTGTTTCACTATTTTTATTTTATTTATTAATAAAGATATTTTTCGCATTATTTTATAACGAAAGTCAAAAAAGTTAAAAAGAAAATTATCAATGTAATTAAAACCATTTCGGTGAAGCTGCCGATATGGTTTTTATATTTCAAGCCTTAATCTATTGATTAGGGCTTTTCTTATGCCCAACGAAAGGAAGGTGAGGTAAATGCCAAAATTAACAGAAAAACAAAAAAGGTTTGGTGAGGAGTACCTCATTGACCTGAACGCAACGCAGGCGGCTGCCAGAGCGGGGTATAAAAATCCTGAAATAGGTCGTCAACTTATTACGAAAAATAACGTTTTGAATTATATAAACGAACTAAGAAAAGAACAGTCTCAGCGAACTGGAATCAATGCCGACACAGTTTTAAAAGAACTGGAAAAGATTGCTCTTGCGGATACCGATATTTCAGGCAAAGAAAAAATCAAGGCTCTTGAGCTTTTAGGAAAGCATTTGGGGATGTTCAGCGAGCGTAAGGAAGATTCCGTAGGCGAAAGCATGGCGGAAGCGTGGATTGGCGCAATTCTCGGAGATGAAAAAAATGGATAGTAGGCTTTTAAAGATTTTCAGGGAAAAAATCCCGCAATATCGAAAAGATCCCGAATTGTTTGCATACGAGGTCTGCAAATTCGAATGCGACAAGTGGCAGAAAGATGTGTTTGCGGATATAGCTGAAAGTCCGAGGGTAACGGTGCGCTCAGGTCAGGGCGTTGGTAAAACCGGTTGCGAGGCTGTTCTGTGCTTGTGGTTTCTTTCCTGCTTTCCGTATTCGAGAGTAGTTGCAACCGCTCCAACGAAACAGCAGCTTAACGATGTCCTTTGGGCGGAGGTGTCTAAGTGGCAGTCCAACAGCCCGCTTTTGAAGACTGTTTTAAAATGGACGAAAACTAAGGTATCAATGGTCGGTTATGAAGAAAGATGGTTTGCAACTGCAAGAACGGCGACAAAGCCTGAAAATATGCAGGGGTTTCATGAAGACAATATGCTGTTTATAGTTGATGAGGCGTCAGGCGTTGCCGATCCAATAATGGAAGCGATTTTAGGAACGCTTTCCGGCTCCAACAATAAGCTTCTTATGTGTGGGAATCCTACAAGGACATCCGGTACGTTTTACGACTCTCATACTTGTGATAGAGCTCTTTATAAATGTCACAGAGTAAGTTCTCGGGACAGCTTGCGGACGAATAAAGATAACATAAAATCTCTTGAGAATAAATACGGTAAGGATTCAAATTTTGTTCGAGTACGTGTGGACGGAGAATTTCCAAAGCAAGAGGACGATGTGTTTATTCCAATGGAGCTTATATTAGCTTCTGTTATGACGGAATGGGAAAATCCGGAGGTAGTCGATCTTATCCATATCGGCGTTGATGTAGCAAGATTCGGAGATGATAAAACGGTTATAGGAACTAAGGTAAATGAAAAAGCTGAAATTTATTGCAAACGTCACGGGCAAGATACCATGAAAACTGCTGACGATATCGTAGAATGCTATGAAGGACTGCTGAAAAAATATCCTAAATACAGCCGCCCGATTGCCGTTAAGATTGACGACGGCGGAGTAGGCGGCGGGGTAGTAGACAGATTAAGGCAGCTTAAGCGAAACTATCCTCAAAGATTTGAACGGCTTGAAATATTTCCGATTAAATTCGGAGAGAGAATAAGGCATGCGTATTATTATGATTCTACTACATATATGATGGGCGTGGTCAGAAGCCTTCTTTCTCCCCACGATGAGAACGGAAAGCCTAAGCCGGTGGAATTGATTTTACCGGACGACGACGATCTAATCGCACAGCTTTCAGGAAGAAAATATTCGATGACTGATGATTCCAGGCAGAGAGTGGAGAGCAAGGACGCTATCAAAAAAAGAGGAGGTCATTCACCGGATGAAGCGGATTGTATTTTATTATGCTGCCTTCCCGTTAGATTTAAGAAAGAAAGGAGACGCAAGACTTGAGCAAGAAAAATAGTAAGGTATCTGCTAAAATCATTAAAGCGGCTCGGGGAAATATATATAAATCCGACCGTCCTTGTAATCTTGGTAGCGAGGAAAATTCATACGCCGATTGGCTTGCGCCTCCCATACCTCTTAGAGGCTTAGAAAGTATGGTTGAACATTCGTCAATTTTACCGCAGTGTATAAGCGCATATAAGTCCAATATAGCGGGATTCGGTATTTCTGTCAGATATAAAGAAGATAAAACCGATACTAAAAAACTTGAGGGAGAGCTGAAAAAGCTTTCCGACGTTGTGGAGCTGCTGAATCTCGATTGCGATACAAAGGAGATTTTTGAAAACATCATCGTCGCGCGTGAAACTTACGGTATAGCATATCTTGAAGTTTTGAGAAACGCGGCGGGAGAGGTCAATCAGATAGAATTCATAGAGGACGTTGCAAGTGTTGAAAAAACAAAGCCTTTAGGCGATTACATAGAAACTGAATATAAATTTCAAGGAAAAACGATAAGCCGAAGAAAACAATTTCGCAAATATAAGCAATCTAAAAACGGTAAGCTTGTATATTTCAAGGAGTTCGGCGATAAACGCATAATGGATAAGAATACCGGAGAATATGTAAAAAATATTCCTGTGGAAAAGCAGGCAAATGAAATACTTGAATTCAAGCTTGGTTCGAAACCTTACGGTCAAGTTCGTTGGATGGGGCAGAGCCTCGGCATAGACGGAAGCCGCAAGGCGGAGAATCTTAATAATAATTATTTTGAAAACGGTAGGCATACGCCTATGGCGGTAATTATCAAGGGCGGTACTCTTACTGACGAAAGTTTCGACAAGCTTCAGACATATATGAATGACATAAAAGGGGAATCAGGGCAGCATAGTTTTCTGTTGCTTGAATCTGAAAGCAATGAAAACAGTTCGGCCATAAGCGACGCAAAGCAGCCGGAGATCGAACTGAAAAGTCTTGCGGATATTCTCCAGCACGATGAATTATTTCAAGATTATCTCGATAATAATCGTAGAAAAGTGCAATCGTCATTTCGGCTCCCCGATCTGTATGTAGGATACACAACGGACTTTAATCGTGCAACTGCGCAGACTGCTATGGAAGTTACTGAAAAACAGGTGTTTCAAACGGAACGGCAGTCGCTGGCGTGGATAATAAATAATAAACTGCTTAACGACTACGGCTTTGAAAACGTTGAAGTATATTTTAAGGAGCCGGATATAACCAATCCCGACGATTTGTATAAAATTCTTAATGTTTGCAGTAATGCAGGCGGTCTACCGCCAAATAAGGCTAAGGAAATAGCGTTTAAATCGTTAGGCGAAGTAAGCGATGATTACGAAGGCGAATGGGGAAATATTCCGCTTGCTTATCAGAAACATATTTCAGGCTTAAACGCTCAGATTGCAAAAGCCGAGAATAATAAAGAAGATGAGATAATCGCAATTATGAAATCGGTGCGATCTCTGCTCCTAAAATATAGTAAAGGAGGCTGATTTTATGTTTTGCGAGTGTCAGGCGCTCATAAAATCAATTGACGCCTACATAAAGAAAGAAGATGATACGTTAGCCGATTCTTTAAAAAAAGCGGGTTTTGCACTACCCGAAAAAACCGTGAAGAACATAGAGGAACTGGAAGAAAAGCTCGCTGAGATATTTCAGGAGCAGTCTTTTAACGTTGAAGAACTGTTAAAGGAAGCGGAGAGAAACGGCGTCGGTCTTGAAGATTTAATTGAGGGCGAGTGGCAAGGTTTTAAAAGTACGGATAATATCGGCAAAAAACTTCATCCGTTATTTTTCGGAAAATTGTCGGAGTGTATACCGGAGCTGGCCAATGTCTATATGTCTGCTATGGATTCAGAACTTGTAGTTGAGCAGATATCCGATAAAACTGCCGGTTGGATAGCGCAGTGGAGCGGCGAGCTTTCTGACATTATGAAGCTTTCTTCCCACGAAGAAATAGAAAGGGTATTATCAAACGCTTTAAAAAATGGTAAAAGCGTCGCCGATTTGACCGAGGATATAATGACAAACGGCGTCAGGGACGAATATTATAAGGCAAGGCGCGCGGCTATTACAGAAATGCTGCGCGCTCATAGTGTGGCAAAGGAAGAATCTATACAGCAGTGTCCTGCGGCAGAATTTAAAGAATGGGTGCATACCGGAAGTTACAGAAACGAACCGAGGGCAAATCATGAAGCAATAAGCGGTCAGATAGTACGTAAAGATAAAAATTTTATACTTAAAGGTTATAACGGGGTAACGTATCTCGCAGATTTTCCGCGCGATCCCGTTCTTCCGCCTGAGGAATCAATAAACTGCCACTGCATTCACAGAGGCGTTGTTTCACAAGAAATTCTGGGGCTTTCTCTTGACGAGAGAAAAAGATTACAACAGCAGGCTATAGACGAAATGAATGATAATTGGAAAACGGAGCTGGACGAAAAAAATAGAGAAAAGGCGGGTATCACAGTTGACAATTCAAGCGGAAATGGTATAATAAAAGCAGAAATAGAAAAAGGAAACATTAAGCTTGAAATAAATCATGAAAAGCAGGCGAAGCATATTAAGGGCGAGCCCGAATATAAGGAAGGTAAAAGCTATCTAACCATTTCTGAAAAAGAAGCGCAGGAAATTATAAATCAGAAAAGTGGTACAGGCATTGTAGTACTTGATAAAAATGGCAAATGGAAGAATAAAGAGCTAATTAATTGCGATTCACAAATAGGCATTGATGTAGACAGTAACACTGGCGAAGAAACGTCAACAGATAAAGGAACAATTCATTATTCGAAAACTGGAACACATTTAGTTCCAAGAAAGGAAGAGAAACATGATTAATCTACGTGATTTTTTATTTTGCGATGTAATATTAATTGATACAGACGATAAAAAATGGAAAGGGCGCATTTTTTCATTCCACGACGCGGATGATAATAGCGAAAACGAAAATTCCATAACGTTGAAACGCCCGGAAAGCGATACGAATGTAATTGAATTTTTAGAATCGGAAATAAAATCTATTGAAATCGCTTAACCGTCTCAATGAATCGAGGCGGTTTAGTTATATCACAATTTAATACAAATCAGCGTATGCCTAAAGGTATGCGCTATTTTTATACCCAAAAATAAAATAACTGAAAGGATTATTACTATGCTAGTAGAAGTATCGAAAATCAACAAGCAGGAAGTAACTGTTGTAAGCAGTCTTGATGTAGCGGAGACGTTTGAGAAACGTCATGACGATGTGCTGAAATCTATTCGTAATCTTGGCTGTTCAGACAAATTCCGACTCCGCAATTTTGCGGAGTCGACATACATTAATGAGCAAGGCCGTAAACAGCCGTGCTATTACATGACAAAAAATGGATTCTCATTTTTGGTAATGGGCTACACAGGCAAAAAAGCTGACGCTTTTAAAGAGGCTTATATAAATCAGTTTGAAGTCATGGAAAATATTCTTAAGGGCAAGCTTATAGAACGAGAAAAGGGGATCGCAGTCAGGCAGTCGCTCACGAAAGCCTTGCAGCAGTCTACTGAAAACGAAAGAATGCACGGTCACGCATATTCGACGTATACAAACTGCATTTACAAGGTTTTGTTCGGCATGAACGCCAATAAGCTGAGAGAGTATTACGGTATTCCCAAAAAAGATAATCTCCGCGATTGTTTTACAGCGGAACAGCTCAGAGATATAGAAAGCATGGAAATGCTCGTGTCGTCTTTGATTAATTGCGGCTGGGGTTACGACCGGATAAAAAGCTTCATAGAAGTAACGAATGTTAAGAAAATAGCTTGTTAAGCGTTTCGGCAATAGCCGGAGCGTTATTTTTATACCTATTTGGGGGTGATAGCATATGAAACGCAAGATTATAGGCAGACAGTGAAAGGAGGCGATCCGCATATCTCGTCCGAAGCGTACGTCAACGCTCCGCGCCCTGAGCATGGCATAAAACTGCTTAAATATTTTTTGGAGGTGTTAAAATGCATGTAATCAAGAAGGCAAGGAGCATAACAGACGCGGAAATACAGTTTATTTCGCTTGTTGATAAAGCGGCTAATAAAAAGTCGTTCCTTATAACAAAGGAAAACGACGGGCGCGCATCCTTTTCGGCGTATGGAAAAATCATCAAAACGGATGAGGAAAACCATTATGTAACGGGAATCGTATACGAGCCTATGGTAGAGGATTCCCAGGGGGATTTTATGACCGAGGAGGAAATTCAGAAAGCGGCCGTGTGGTTTGCAAAAAACGGAAACGGTATTGATCTGCAACATAATTTTGAAAAATTTGAAAACGCCGTTGTAGTCGAAAGCATGGTCGCTAAATCCGATTCAGCTATCGGTAATGAAAAGATAAAAAAAGGAACATGGCTTATGACAGTCGAAATATCCGATTCTGATGTTTGGTCATCCATAGAAAAGGGAGAAATCACAGGCTTTTCAATGGGCGGAAAGGGAGTGTATAGAGAGGAGGAAACGGAGCCGGAGCGCATAAGTAAATCAGAAGGTAGTAGTCTTATAAAAAAGCTAGCGAAGATGTTCGGCTTTGAGGTAGTAGAGAAGGGCGAAGTTGCAGAAAAATTCAAGCAAAGAGACGTATCAGAAGCATTCTGGGCTGCTTTTTATAGTTTGCAGGAAACGTTGTTTAAGCGCGATATAGCGACTGGAGAAATCAGAATTGAAACGGATTCTGATAAAATCAAGGAGAGCCTTGCAGATTTTGCCGAGATTGTAAAAGATATTCTTGAAAGCAATTCTGAAATAACAAAATCTGATATATTAAACGGCAATAATATTGAAAAACTTAAAAACATATACAAGAACACTTGCGGCCTGCTTATAAAAGCGGGGGAAATGGAGGAAAGTATGACAAAAGCAGAGGTAGAGGCTCTTATAAAGGAAGCTGTTAATAAGGCTAACAGCGGAAATAACAGCGATGGCGTTGACGATGAGACAAAGAAGTTTATTATTGAAACGGTAAAAAAATTGATTTCAGAACAAAAGAAAGAGGAACCCGTAACAAAAGAAGAAGTAACGGAAATGCTGGCAAAGGCTGTGGAGCCTATATATAAAGCGAGGGGCATTGCTACAAATCTAAATAACGAGCCGGCTCCAGTTGAAAAGGAAGACGATGTATTTTCAGGAATGTTTGTATAAGGAGGATTTTTTATGAATAACAGAAGTATCATAGCTAAAGCGGCAGCCGATACGGCCTCATTGGGAACCGGCGGTAAGATGAACGCGGAGCAGTCAAAACAATTTATTACATTTATGAGGGACTATTCGCCTTTTCTTAAAAAGGTTGATTTCATAACCATGGCAAAAACCACAAGAGATCTTGATAGTTTAGAGGTAAATAAGCGAGCCCTCAGACGTCAGGCGGAAAATTCAGACAATCCGGCTACGGGTGCGGTTACACACAAAAGGCGGACTCTTAAAGCGGTCGGAGTTATAATGCCTTATGATGTTTCATTTCAGTATATGAAAGAAAACATCGAGGGAAATGGCGTAAACACAACGCTTGCAAGAATGTTTGCACAGCAGTTTGCAAACGATACGGTAGAGCTTGCGTTCTTAGGAGACGAATCGGAATCGGATGACGACTTTATAAGCATTAACGACGGCTGGATAAAAATTGCTAAGAATGACGCGAACGTACATAAATTTGATACGGAAGACAGCGTTGATTATCTTAATACGGTTTTCCCGGGACTTTTAGCCGCTATGCCGAATAAGTATTATTCTCTTTATACCGAAGAGGATAAATCCAAGATAAAGATATTCTGTTCACCGACCGTAAACAGAAAATACAAGCAGCAGCTTCAGGCGAGAAATACCGCGCTTGGCGACGCGCTTATTACGGGCGGTAAGAACGTAAGCTACGACGGCTTTGAGATTGTGCCCGTCGCGTTTATCCCCGATAATATTCAGATAGTTACGCCTTATGAAAATTTTGTTTACGGTATCTACGGTCAAAGCCTTGAGGTTTATCATAATGTTGTACCGCGTAAGACAAGACATGAATATACGCTTCTTGCTGACTTCGATATGGAAATTAACAATCCGGACGCGCTTGTAATCGGAGATAATTTTACAAATTCAAGCGAGCCGGGTTCAGGAGAATCTGAAAAAACCGAGTAAAGAGGGGGATAAAAATGGCTAAAAAAACAGTTGAAAAAAACCATAGTACTACTGATCAGGACGTTGATGATCCGATTAAAAACGGCGGGGATTCTTATACGGCGGAAGATGTTGAAAGGGAAAACAGTTCGAAGCGAGAAAATTTAAGAATAAAGCTTGTCAAAGGGGCGTCCTTTACGCGCGGAGGAAAGATATATACAAAAGGTAATCCGGTATATGCGGCGGCAGAAGAGGCTGAAAGGCTTTTAAATACCGGATTTTTTGATAGGGCGTGACGTAATGGCGGTAAGACCGTGGGCAACGCCGGAGGAGGTCAGGGACTATTCTGATATAAAAGCGGTTCAGGAAAGAACAGATGAACGTATTGCCGTTGATATTTCAAGGGCCGAGCAATACGTTATCTCTTATACAAACAACGATTTTTCAGGATATGAGAGAATACCTCAGAGTGTTAAAACAGCCGTAATTCTTTTAGCAGAGGCTTACGGCTATAATACGGTTGTTTCATCTAAGGAATTTAAATCGGAAACCTTTGACGATTATAGTTATACTGCCGAAAGCAAAGAAATAAGAGCTGAAAATCTTGATGTAGAACCGCTTCTAAAGGAATACATAAGGGTTAAGCCTAAAAATGGAGTAATCGTGCGGTTAAGGAGGCTTTGACATGGCTTTAGCTGATTTCTTAGACCATAAATGCGATATATATCATTTGATACAGTCTAAAGACTCTCCCGGTTATGGTCTGCCGGATTCTCCGGTTTTTAATTATAATAATAAGCCGGATGAAAAAGAAATACCCTGTCATTTCGGAATCGAATCGCTTGACGCCGAAACCGAGCAGAAACAGCCGCAGAACATTCTAAGGGAAAAAATAAAACTGACGTTGCCGGCCGGGACAAACATTCGTATAAATGACAGGATTGTCGATTGTAATTCAGGACTTGAATATACCGCAGAAAGGCCCAGAAATATTCGTGGGCATCACATTTTCGTATATATAAAGCGAATAAAGGAGCAGGAGGCGCTTTAATGCTTGAAGCGGATGAAATGAAAGAGTTCTTTGAAAAGTGCAGAAGAGCTGGAAACGGTGTGTTTAAACGGGAACTTTCACTGTTTCTTGAAGGTATCGGTCTTGAGTTTCTCCGTATTATCGAGGACGAGATAATACGGCTCAAGGTTATGGATACAAGGCTTTTACTCAATAGTTTTCATAAAGGAAGCAGCGGAACCGTTTGGGAATTGTCTGACAACGGTCTAACTCTTGAGGTTGGAACTAATGTCGAATATGCTTCTTATGTAAACGACGGTCATTGGACCTGTAAAAAGGGCGAGAAAATGAGGTTTGTTCCGGGTGACACCATTCTTGACGAAACAGGAAAAATAATTTCATTTGTTTATAACAAAAATGCAAAATCAGGCATGATGTTGAAACAAAACTGGGTCAAGGGGGCGCATTACTGGGAAAGCGGGCTTAGAATTTTGGATAAAATGCTGCCCGGATTGATTGAAGCTAAGCTTCAGCAATGGATTAACAGCTATTTTGGTTAGGGGGGACATATGCTTGAAAAAGAATTTGCAGCGGTGATAAGGGTTATACTTGATTCTGCGGGTAGTCCTGCTCCGTATTATCATAATATTCCGGAAAGCTTTATTGTTCCGTCAGTATTTTTTCCGTCGCCGGAAATAGAGTTTAAACCGGATACACTGAGCTCTTACGGTTCTGAATATATATTGTATGTAAATTTCTTTCACAGTACAACAGAGCTTGCCTATGAGCTTGCAATGCTTGCTTATCATGATATTGTCCGTAGACGTCGACTTATCCCTTTAATTGATTCAAACGGGAAAAAGACCGGCGAATTAATGCGGATAAATAATATAAATATAAAAAAAGTTGACGAATGCGCATATCAGCTTCAGCTTGACTGGATAAGTCGAACACCGTATACGTGTGAAGAGGCGGAGCTGGTGGAGTTGTTCTATATTAACGGAGGTAAATTATGACAAAAAAAGAAGAAGTAAAATCCCAATCTGCGACGGCAGACCCGCCGCAGACTAAGTATTCTATTGAAAAGCTGAGGGGAAATTGCTTGAAGCTTTTCGGAATATCTCAAAGTACTTTTGACGGGGCGTCGTACGGTCTGACTGGAAAATATACCGTCGCAGAAATGAAATCTGTTATAACAAAATGGCAGAACAAGGAGGTAAAATAATGGCGGGAGGAACATTTGATAAATCGGTCGGAAAAATAAGACCGGGAACATACATAAATTTTGAATCTGCAAATCAGCAGTTATTAGGAACATCCGATAGAGGAACAGTATTGATACCTCTTGTTAATCATTCGTACGGTCCCGAAAAGGAGTTTATCACAATATCCGACGATTCAGCTGATTCTGCTTATGAAAAACTCGGCTACAGCGTTTACGATGATAACCCGTCTATGCTCTTGATTAGGGAAGCGTTTAAGTGCGCGCAGACAGTTATTGTGTATATCGTAAAGGGCGGAGCCAAAGCGTCCGGTTCGGGAGGAGGACTTACTGCGGAGGCAAAATACGGGGGCTCAAGAGGAAATGACCTCAGTTATTCGGTAGCAGCTAATCCCGTATCGGGATTTGACGTCACGGTTTACCTCAGCGGCTCGCCTAAAGAACAGTTTGAGGGGATTTCTGAGGCGGCAGCTCTTTCAGAAAGCAATTATATTGTTTTTTCAGCAGCCGAATCGGCGGAACTCGAATCGGTTGCAGGAGTAACCTTAACCGGAGGAACAGATTCTGTTGCGGCAAATTCCGACATATCTGACTTTCTTGATGATATGGAAAGCGTTAATTTCAATACTCTGGCGTTTCCTGTAACAGAAGAATCGCTGCTTGCGGCTTGTAAAACTAAAATACGGTACCTGCGTGAAAATGTAGGGCGTGGAGTAAAAGCTGTTGTAGCAGATTATAAAGCCGATTATGAGGGTATTATTAACGTAACAAATTCAGTTGTCATTAACGGGGTAACGCTTACTAATGCTCAGGCTACCGCATGGGTTGCGGGAGCAGACGCTTCTGCCGGCAACACTCAAAGTAATACCCAGAAAATTTATGTCGGAGCTGAAAAGGTTGCCGCTCCGAAAACCCATGAGCAGGCTGTTGCAGCTATTCAAAACGGCGAGTTTTTCTTTTCGTATTCTGAAAGCGGAGATGTTGTTGTGGAATATGATATTAACAGTCTCATTACTTTTACAGAAAAGAAAGATAAATCTTACAGTAAAAACCGAGTGCTGAGGGTATTAGATACATTCGCAGAAAATATTAGAGCGAATTTCCCGCCGAATAAGTATAACAATAATGAAACAGGCTGGGATATTATGGATGGTATGGGTAGAGCCATTCTGAAGCAATTTTATGAAGCCGGCGCAATACAGAACGTTGACTACAGCTCTGACTTTGCGGTTGACAGAGGAATAAGCAAGGGAGACAGTACTTATTTTAACGTTGCTATAGAGCCTGTTGACAGCGCGGAAAAGCTTTATTTTACTATTAAAACAAGATAAGGAGGTATAAATCGTGTCTGATTATAACAAAAAACCTATTGTTCTTACAGAAGGAAAAGTATTTATAGACGGCGAGGAAATTTTTGACTGTGTAAAGTGCGAGATTAAATTTACACCGGAGACATATACAGGAAAGGTATTAGGGGAGCGTTCCCCTAGTACAAGATGGAAAGGCTTTACTATAACCGGAACGATAACGCGGAGACGGTCTACTCCATTTTTAAAGGAAATAGTACAGAGATACCAAAAGGACGGAGTGGAGCCGGAGTTTACTATTCAAGGCGTAATGGACGATAAAGGCTCGGACTATTACAGAGATTATGGCTCGGATACAATAACGGCGGTAGGCTGCATATTTACGGGGGACATTATACTTACATCCCTTGACAGTAGCGGGGACGTTGTTGACGATTCGATTTCATTCAATGCTAAGGACATTATAGTTTAAACATAAATTGACAAAAAAAGACACCCGTGGTATAATAACCGTATGGGTGTCTGCATAAAACGGTAGGCGGTTTCTCCCTGACAAGGGAGGTGATAACAATGACATTATCGGAACTTATCCAGTTCGTAACAATGCTAACTTGTGTTATCACTCTTGTTTATAAGGTCACAAAAGACATTTTTAACAAGAAATAATTTCTTTACATAAAAAAGAAATACCGCCCACTCTTCCAAAGTAACGGTATTTCTTTAATACTAACATTTTGGGATGAACCGCTTATCGCAGACGCCCTTTTCATCTATTATTATATCACAATTTTATAAAATGTCAAGCGCTCCTTACGGGGCGCATTTTTATTCCTGCCCGAAACGGTTAAGGCTTAAAACTGTCCCGAAAAAATAATATTATGGAGGTTTTTATTATGACAAAGAATTTAAGCTATTTTATGAGAGAGGAAAAGGAAGAGATTATTACGGCGCCTGCTCCGGAAAGCTTTAAGGATGAAAGCGGTAAGCCGATTCAAATGGAAATTAAAGTATTATCAGGCGAAAGAATAAGAAAAATTACCGACAGTTACCGAAAGAGAAGCGTCGCATTCGATAACAACGGTAAACCGTATATAGAAAACGGAGAGGTTGTTTTCCAGACTGAAAACGATACGCCGAGGGCATTCCGTCATATAATTGCTGAAGCTCTTGTATTTCCGAATCTTTGCGATAAGGAGCTTATGGATTTTTATCACTGCTATGATAAGACAGAAATGCCGCTTAAGGTTTTTTCAAAGCGCGGCGAGTACGACCAGGTATTCAACACTGTTATGACGGCTCTCGGGCTAATGCAGTCTAAAAAGGAAACCGAAAATAATCTGGTTGAAGAAGCAAAAAACTAATATCCTGCAAGGGAAGCGATTCTTATTGGGCGCATGTTTTATGGCAGCGTCACGGACTGCGTATGGAGGAGTTTGAAAAAATGTCTAAGAGGACCAGGCTCTTCTATATCGCGTCTGAGGTATGCGAATCAGAAAACCCTTGCAGGACTGATATTGAAATTTTTCTTGCTATGCTTAAGAGAGGAGCGAGATTTTGAAGAGTGAGTATACCGCTAAATTTAGAATGGTAGATGAAATGAGCGCAGCTATGGTCAGGTTAGGCGATACCGGAGTTAACGCGATAGTTGATGTGGAAAAGTCAAGCGTTAGGCTTGATTCTGCGCTGCTAAACACATCCAAAAGCTCTGCCGAAGCGGCGGCTTCTCTTTCTAAGCTTTCCGGCAATTCAACGGGGGCCGTTACGCCGTCAAGATTATTAGCAGACGCAATGTCCGATCAGGCGCGCAAACTTGAACAGGCCGCGGAAAAAGCCAGAAATAAGGCAAATATAGACGCACAGGCAGCGGCAGAGGCTAAAAGATTTCATGAAAGCTTAAAAAGTCAGCTAATGACGGTTGACAAAGTGACCGATTCCATGAACGACGAGGTAGTTCAGGCGCAAAAGACTTCTGAAAGTCTTGAAAAAGTTGCCCAGAAGTCGGAAAAAAAGGCGAAAAAAGCGGAGGAAGCCGCAGTGGCGGCAAGAAAAAATGCTTCTGCCACAGAAGCGTCCGCGCAAGCGGAAGAAAAAATGTATGCGGCTTCCAACAAAGCCGCTAATGCGGAGCAAAAGGTTGCGGACGCGCTTAACAAGTCTGAGCGCGAGGCTAAAGAATACGGCGAAGCGTTGCAAAAGGCCTCCGGCGAGAGTGAAACTTTAGGAAACAAAGCCGCTAATGCGGGAGAGCTTATCCAGGACGCTTTTGCAACTATCGGGGTAGTGGCCGCGCTGAACAAAATAAAGGACGGTTTTGTTTCCGCCGCAAGCGCGGCGATAGAGTTTGAAAGCGCCGTAACCGGAGTGTACAAGACGGTTGACGGGACCGAAGAACAGCTCGCTGAAATAAGCGGCGATATAAAGGAAATGTCTCTTGTGATTCCGTCCTCTACTACCGAGATCGCAGGCGTTGCCGAATCAGCGGGGCAGCTTGGAATCGCCACCGAAAATATAACGGACTTTACTGAAGTAATGATAAATCTCGGAGAGTCTACTAATCTGTCATCGGAGCAGGCGGCTTCATCCCTTGCGAAATTTTCCAATATAACTAATATGTCGGCTGACAATTATGAAAATCTCGGCTCCACCATAGTTGCGCTCGGCAACAATTTCGCCACAACAGAAGCGGATATAGTTGAAATGTCAACAAGAATGGCGTCCGCCGGAACTCTTGCGGGCATGTCGGAATCTGATATTCTCGGACTTTCCGCGGCAATGTCTTCTGTGGGAATCGAGGCTGAAGCGGGCGGCTCCACTATGTCTAAGCTAATGACGGATATTCAGGTTGCCGTTGAAACAGGAAACAGCAGCTTAGAAGATTTTGCTTCCGTAGCCGGCGTGAGCTGTGAGCAGTTCGCCGACATGTTTGAACACCGTGCTGTCGACGCTCTTTATTCCTTTATAGACGGCTTAAACGACGTTGAAAGAAACGGGGAAACCGCTACCGTAATTCTTGAAAATATGGGCATAAGCGAGGTCAGGCTTTCTAATGCGGTAAAATCCCTTGCGAATAACAGCAGCGGGCTTGCGGGTGCGGTAAGTCTCGCGGGGGAGGCCTGGGAAGAAAATACAGCTCTTGCAAATGAAGCGAATACGCGTTACGGCACGCTTGAATCGCGTCTTACAATGACGCAGAACGCGGCCAATAATCTTAAAATAGCCATCGGCGATACGCTGACTCCCACAATAGGAGCGTTTGCCGATATGGGAACAAGCGCGCTTACATGGATGACGGATTTTGCTGAAAAACACCCCGTCGTCGTAGAGGGAATAACCGGCATAACTGTCGCGGGAGCAGGGTTTATTGGAACGGTTACAGTCGCCGCCGCTGCGGTGAAAGCTTTGAACGTTGTAACTAATACTTTTAATTTAACTTTGTCTAAAACCAAGGTAGGATTAATAATCGGAGGAGTTGCAACAGCCGGAGCGGCTATCGGCGGGCTTATACACCATTTTAATTCGGCAGAGGACGCTGTTGAAGATTATAACGGCACGCTTGAGCAATGCAGGATAGAAATTGACAGTACCGAGACTGCTTACGCAAACGTCTGCAAGTTATACGGAGAAAATTCAGAAGCCGCGAAAAGTCTTTCCAAAGAACTTGATACGCTGAACGCTCAGTATGAAAAAGGCGGCGAGTATCTCGGCGAGTTAAGTGAAAAATCATCTGATGCCGCAAACTCGGTTAATGAACTCTATAATTCCGTAAAAGATCAAAATCAATCTATTGATACAATGGAGATAAGCGGGTTTAGAGCCGTTTCAATGTTGGAAAATCTTTCAGAAAAATCGGACATAACCAATGCCGATCTTGATTTGATGGCTAATTACGCTGATTATCTTAATGATACCTTCAATTGTAATATTGAGGTTGATTACGATACCGGCGATTTAACTAACTTTGATCCAACTTCAATGTATGATAAAATTAATTTGCTTAAGGATGAAAAAAGAAAATCAGTGTCAATGGAGGCTTTAACCGATCCTCAGCTTGAAAATGATTTTTTAACTCAATACGAATCCTTACAAAGCGCTCAGAAGGAATTAGATAAATTATATAATTCATACGGGAAAGCCGGTATTGCAGCATATCAATACTATAAAGAATCAGAAGCGGCGGGGCGAAAATACAAGGATAATCTTCTCGATTATGAGGAATATGCTGAATCTATGGGATTGTCCGGATGGGGCTGGGGCGATAAATTCAGAGAGTACATTTATGGCGTTGACGAAGCTCAAAAAAAAGTTAATGAAATAAAGTCGGGATTTGATGAAACGTCTCAATTTATATATGAAAACAGTAGCATTATCGGTATATCTGGGAATGAATTAATCGGCAATTGGCTAAACAGCAGTGACGAAATCACAGATGGATTGAAGGAAATCACAAAATCAGCCGAAGAAGCTAATAATGCTATATTAACCCCTCAGGACGCTGCAAGAGACGCTATGTCCGAAGTGGCTGACGAAATATTAGAATTGTCAGAAGCTTACGACGGAGCATATATTTGCGCTCTTGAAAGCTTTCAAGGGCAGTTCGGATTATTCGACGAAGCGCAGGCAAACGCCGATGCTACTGTTTACAGCGCGCAGGCCGCAATGGATTCACAGCTCGAATATTGGAATCAATACGGTGAAAATATTTCATATCTCGCTGATAAGTCTGCGGAAAGCTTGGGAATTACGCAAGAAAATTATGACGCATTGATGTCTTATGTTCAAAGCGGAAGTGAAGAAGCCGCGGGGCTTGCGGACAGTATAGTATATAACATAGAAAATGGAAACAGTGAGGCAGTAGCTAATCTTGCCAATACTATAGGAGAAGTTTCCTCAAAACAAGGGGAAATTGCAGATACCACGGCCGTATGGATTACTGATTATGAACAAAAGCTGGAAGATTATGTCCAAACGGCGGAAGAAAAAATCGCCGAAATGGATTTAACAGACGACGCAAAGACAAGCGCCATTAACACTGTAAATGCCTACGCAAGCGCAATACTTGCGCAAAAAGATTCGGCAGTTTCAGCCGCAAACAGTCTGGTAAGCGAAGTACAAGCTGTTTTTAATAACTCAAAGGTTACATACACTCTGCCGACTCTGCCGGAAGAAAAGGGAGACGTTTCTGTATACGGGCCCGCCGAGAGAGGTTATGCCACAGGAACGCTATCGGCTGAACCGGGTATCGCATTGGTCGGAGAAGAAGGGCCGGAGCTTATAAATTTCAGAGGCGGAGAAGCGGTTTATACTACCGACGAGACGGAAAAAATCCTAAACGGTTTTGCAGAACGTTCGCTATATGTTCCGCCTGCAAAATCATTTTCAGCCGAGAAATTTGACGATAACTCTGAAACGGTATCCAAAAAGGAAATATCCCTTGATATAACTGGAAAAGGATCTGTAAATATACAAAGTAACATGAGCAAGGAGCAGGTGGTTTCAATTCTCAGCGATTACATAAAGCCGGTGCTAATGGGTATTGTTGAGCAGGAAATATTTGAAGAGGGGGAATCCTTCTATGAAATCTAACGGATATCAGTTTTGGTTTGAAGCCGACGGCGGCAAGACTAAGCTACAGCTTCCGGTAAATCCCGAAACATTGACCGTTAAACGAACTGCTAATAACAGCAGCGTTACGGTTGCGGGGCTTGGAGAGGTTATTGTTTTAAACGAGCGTTCAGCTATACAGATTTCTTTTTCAAGCGTCTTTCCCGCGCATTACTTTCCCGGGTGCAGCGTTAAAAAGCCCTTGTTTCCGGCCGCATACGCGATGTTTTTTTCAAGTTGGATGTCCAATAAAAAGCCGGTTAGATTTACCGTGGCGAAATGCGGAATAGTTATGTATGTAACTGTCGAAAGCTTTCAGTATTCCGAAAGCGGCGGAGACGTCGGGACCTATGAGTATTCTTTAACGCTTAAGGAGTACCGCAGCGCACGAGTCAGACAGATTAACTTGGATAAAAATAAGAAAAAAGCGTCCGTTGAAAAAAGCAAAAGTACGAGAGTTAATAATAAAAATATACCTAAGACCTATACGGTTAAATCCGGAGATTGCTTATATAATATCGCTAAAAAGTTTTACGGAGACGGTTCTCTGTATACAAAGATTTATAATGCGAATAAAAAGCTTATAGGATCTAATCCGAATTTGATAAAAGCCGGTCAGGTGCTTACAATACCTTAGAAGGAGGACGGTATGCCGGATATTTCACTGATTTTATATAAAGACGGTCGAGCCTATGACATTTCTGGACTTGCGGAAAGTATAAAGTGGAAAGGGCGGAAAGGCTCGGCGGCGCGTTCTGTCAGTATATCTCTTTTGGACGATAACAGCGGAATGAATAAAGCGGTAAGCGGAATCGACGTGACAAGAGGAAACCACCTTATTTTCAGCTATAAGGGCAAGGAATTGTTTCGCGGTATAATAATGTCGCAGCAGCAGTCCGACAGCCGAAAAATGCCGATAACCGCTTATGACAACGGTATATATCTTTCTAATAATAAGGATACCTTCGTGTACGAAAATAAAACCGTGCACGATATTTTTATAGACGTATGCAAACGCTTCGGTATAAAATATTCCGAGGTTGCTGAAACGAAATATAAGATACCGGAGCTTACCAAGTCAAAAACAACAGCATGGGACGCTGTTATGGACGCAATAAGTCAGGATTATAAAGCAACCGGAACAAAATACTATGTGCATTCATCCAAAGGCATACTGAGTCTTGTAAAGAGACGTGAAAATATACTTCAATGGGTACTTGAAACAGGCTCTAATATGACTTCATACAGCTATAAAAAAAGTATCGAGGAGATCAAAACAAGGCTGAAAATATACTCGGATGAGGATACGGTTTTTGCTGTAAGAAAAAATAAAGATATGGAAAATCTTATAGGTATTTTTCAGGAGATTGAAAAAAAAGACGACGATATGTCGGAGGCAAAGCTGAGTCAGCACATAGACGAAACTCTCAAAGAGATCAGCGCGCCGGAAATAAGCCTTGACGTTGAGGCTTTCGGCATTCCGGACGTCATATCGGGAACAGGAGTATATGTAATCATAAACGAGCTGGGAATCAAACAGACGTTTTATGTGGACGAAGATACGCACACCTTTAAAGACGGAAGCTACAAAATGAGCCTTAAGCTCAATTCCGTAAACGAATGAGGAGGCATATAATGAATGATTGTACAAGTATAAAGCAGTTGATACAGCGGCTTATGCCGCGTCAGAACGAAATTGTTATCGGAAAGGTAGTACGGTCAAATCCTTTGCATGTACAGATTTTAAACGACGATAAACTTATATTAAGCAAGGGGTTAGTTATCCCCGAGAGGATTCTCGCGGAGAATCTTGTCGTGGGAGAATATGTACATATCTTAACTTTTAATAACGGTAAAAAATATTATGTTTTGGATAAGGCGGTGATTTAAATGCCGGTTGACATTGAAATACCGATTACCGATATCGAGGAGGAGGCGGAAAGACCGTCGAGAACTTACAGGCTTGATACAGACAGTGGAAGGATTGCCGGAACTACCGACGGTCTGGACGCTGTAAACCAGGCTATAAAAAAAGCAATTATAACATCGCGTTTCAGTAATCTTATTTATAACGACGATTACGGAAGCGAGGTCGGCGATATGGTTCATGACAGATCGGTTACTCAAGAACTGATAGAAACGGTAGTTCCGGAGCTTATCAGAGACGCTTTGTCACAGGACACAAGAATAATTGACGTATATGATTTTGATATTAGCTTTAAAAATGATGAAGCCTATATCTCATTCAGAGCAGATACAATTTTCGGTGAAACTGAAATAAGCGAGGTGTTTTAATGTTTGAAAGCAACACATACGAAAATCTTCTTAAAGACGTTCTTGATAACGCCCCCGAAGACATAGATACGAGGCAGGGAAGCATATTTTACGACGCGGTTTCGGGAATACTAGTTAAAATAGCAAAACTTTATACTGATCTCGAGCTTATATTTTCTCTTTCTCAGATAGACACAGCTTCGGGGGAATATCTTGATATGAAGGCCTCTGAATACGGGATTGAAAGGCATGCCGCTGTTAATGCCGAATATGAAGCTATTCTTATCGGAACTGTAGCGGAAGAAAATGCGCGTTTCTTTTATAACGGTATGTATTTTGCGCTTTCAGGAAATGTTTTTACAGCGGAAGAGCCCGGAGAGAGTTATAACGGCATTTATCCCGGGACAAACGCCGTTCCCGTGGACAGCGCGCCCGCCTTGAATAGCGCGGAATTCGGCAATATTATACAATACGGCGCTGATCCGGAAGATGATGAAAGTCTCAGACGCAGATTGAAGGATAAGATATCCGGTACAGGAGAAAACGGAAATAAGCAGCATTACCGCATATGGTGTGAAAGCGTTGACGGTGTGGGCAAGGCAAGAATTTATCCTTTATGGAACGGTCCCAATACTGTCAAGGCCGTGTTGATAAGTCCCTCCGGTCTTGATTGTGGAAGCGTCATAGTAAATAAGGTACAGCAATACGTAGATCCAAATACGCAGGGTTTAACTGTACTTGTGGGCGGGACGACGTATAATGTCGGCGACGGGCTCGGCGAGGGCTCGGCAGGGATTGGCGCGCATTTTACCGCAGTATCTGCTGTAAGGGAATTTATTGATATAAGCGTTTCTGTAGAAATTAACTCCGAGGTTTCATTGGCGGATATTAAAGCTGAAATTGAAAGCAGGATAGCTGCTTATTTGAAGTCCATTGTTATGGAAACTCCCGACAGTGAGGAGGTTGTTATAAGAACATCAGCAGTCGGCGCCATTATTGCCGGCATTGATAATGTTGTGGATTATAGCAATCTTACCATTAATGCAGGCGACGCTAATATAACAGTTAATAATAATAACGTACCGGTTACGGGGGCGATTTATGTTGAATCTATATAACCGCTACTACCAAAATAATTATGAAGAGCTTATTACATATTACCCGCTATTTTACAGGGAAATTTATGAAATGAAAGAAATTCTAAAGGCGCAGGGAAAATTGGCGGACGATCTTGAAGCTTGTATAGAAAGGATATTGTCTGATTGCTTTCTTGATACCGCTGACAGCGGCGTTATAACATCATATGAAAATATTCTCGGTATAAAATCCGATTTAGGAAAACCTTTAGAGGAGAGGCGAAGGCTTGTAAAAGCCTATCTTGTAGGTAGCGGAAAGGCTTCGGCAACCTCTGTATGCGAAATGATAAAGACTTATACAGGCGCCGAAGCTGAATGCAGCTTTTCACCATATGATGAAAAAGGAAACAACGTATTAAATATATTGGCGGAGCACGGAAACAGTCAGCTTATAAATATAAAGGATATTAACGTTTTATTATCGGAAAAGCTTCCTGCCCATATACAATACAATTTGTCTATTAACTGCGTTGTTCCTATTGAATTGATATTCGAGTGCGAATATTACAGTTCAAGAATTCCAGAATGCGGCCGGTTTATATGCGGGCAGTTATTGATGGCTTAGGAGGTTAATTATGTTTTGGAAAGAAAGTTTTTTGTCAACATCCTGTATTCTTATTTCGGATATGATCAGCAAATTTGAGTATAAAATAGGCGGAGTATGGAAAACGGCAACTATAAAGAGTTCAGCCGTTAACGGCGCCAAGCGCATTTATACAATTGAAATCCCGGTCGGCGAAGGCGGAACAATAACGGCTGTAAGATTAGTTGACAAATACGGTAACACAGCGGGAGAAAAAAGTGAAAATATATTAAAGTCGGCAGGCAATAGTTTTCTTATGAAGATGACTGTTTATCTGCAGGAAGGAATGGTATCATGAGTTATGTAAAAACAAATTGGAAAGATCATGTGCTTTCCAATAATAATTACACCTTAAAAAACAATACGGACGGTACCTATAGTATTAATCCGGCGGGCGAGATTGTTCAGCAGGGAACCCCGATGTCCGCCGATAACTTCAATCATTTAGAGCAGGGCGTTTATGACGCTGATAAAAACGCCGCAGACGCGCTTAGCAAAATAGGCTCTGGAAATGCCGCCGGCAGCACAACACCGGGCGGGGCGGCCGCAAGCGCTGAAAAGCTTGAAACCGCAAGAACAATAAACGGGTTAGCTTTCGACGGAACGTCTTCAATTGTAAATTACGGGGTTTGCTCTACGGGGGGAGGGGTTGCCGCCAAAATAATATCGTGTCCAGGATTTTCGTTAACGGTCGGCTCGACTATAAAGATTAGATTTACATCGACAAATACCGCCGATAGCATATCCTTGAATGTAAACAGTACCGGCGATAAACCTGTATGGTATCATGGCGCGGCAATGACATCAAAATCATTGAAAATTTTAGCTAATGACATATATGAATTCACATATGACGGAGTTAATTATAGGTACGCCGGAGACCAGCATAATGTTGGGCAGACTACTACCGAAAGTGTAAATAGCAACTATGGGATTCTGTTTGCAGACAGTCCCGATAACATCGCCGGTGTTGGAGTTACAAGAAAGTCGACCAAGTTTTTTGTTAATCCGTATACCGGTACTTTGACAGCGAAATATTTCAAATCTTCGTCCGGCGGAAATCTGCTGTATTCCGGCGCTATATCTATAGCGGGAGGATCCGTTACAATACAGGATCTTGCCGACTATTCGGTAGTACTTCTACAGACATACGGCGTCGGAGCCAACGGGCTGAACTGCGGTATAACAACTCTTATTCCGATAGCCTACATAAGCAAGGGGAACAGTATTCGGCTTTACGGCGGAATCCCTTCCTCTTCGTATATCACATCAAGCGGTCCGCAGGCCGCTAAAGGCATGGGAGGCTATATAACGGCTTCAATGACTTCCGATTCCCCATCAATCCTTACGCTTGAACAGTCGGTTGGAATTATAGGAAATATACAGATATATTCAATTATTTAAAGGAGGATTTTTTATGCAGATCAGAAAAGATGAAAACGGAAACATAATACAGGTAGCAAGCATGGGAGGCATACCGGACGGTACGGAGCTTGATTTATCTGATTACCGCATGGACGAAAACGGCAATCTTTTACTTGATACCGAAAAGATTCAGGCAAAGCAGAACGCCGCTAGAGCAGAGGAAATCAAGATAAGGCTTGAAGAGATTGACGGCGAATCAGTCAGACCGCTGAGAGCCGCCGTTACCGGAACAGCCGACGATTACGATGTTAAAAAGCTTAAAGAGCTTGAAGCGGAGGCGGAGGAATTAAGAGAGGAATTAAGGGGGATAATGTAATGAACGATAAGATAAAATACATACTTTCCGTTATCGGAGGGTTTATAGCGACGGCCACAAAGCAATACGGGCTTATACTTCTTTTTGTGGTAATAGGAATAGTATTCGATTTCGTTACGGGACTGGTCAAAAGCAAAATAACGGGCGTACCCTGGTCAAGTAAAAGAGGCTTTATCGGCTTCTGGAAAAAGATATCGCTTCTTGCGGCGTTGTTTTTCGGGGTATTTCTGGACTACTTCATACCCATGTCTCTTGAAAAAATAGTATCTGTCGAAGTACCCTTTGCTTTGCCCTTCGGTTTAATCATCGGAAGCTACATAGTGCTTAACGAATGCATATCTATATGCGAGAATCTCTACGAATGCAACCCGGATATTATTCCGAAATGGATAGCTAATTTATTAAAGAACGCTAAAGGGAAAATAAATGAGGATAAAAACGGCCAAGACGGTTGACACATACGGTTAATTGTTGTATAATAATAAAAAAGGGGCATACCGATAGACGGTCGCTCCCAATAAGTAAGTTAAGTAAATAACCGTCTTAGTTTGGTAGCTGAGGGCGGTTATTTCCTTTTATTATGAAACACAGTATAAATTAACGCTGTATATGTAGTCAGAAAGGCTGCAAACTGAAGCAGTTCGCTCCATGACACATAATTCATAATTATCACTCCCTTCCGGGAGCAGGATTGACCGCCTACCGTTTCAGGTATGCCTTGATACAAATTATACAATATTATGTAATAAAAGTCAATATTTTACAAAGCGTTCCGTAAGGGGCGCATTTTTTATGTCCAAATTTAAGAAAAGAGGTTTTATTATGAGTAAAAAAGTATTTATAGGAGTAGGACACGGTGGTAAGGATTCAGGAGCAAACTCCGATTATATGACAGAAAAAGAATATAACTTAAAGACTGCAAAGCTTGTAGCGCAGTATATCAAAGAGGCGGGAGTGGAATATAAGCTGTCGAGAACTGCGGATGTAGATACCGATATGGACAGCAAGGTTGCAATGTGCAACGCGTACAATCCCGATCTTGTAATAGACATTCATTACAATGCGGGAGGCGGAACAGGCTTTGAAGTGTATTACAGCCGTGTAGGCGGTACTTCAAAAACGCTTGCCGAAAACATCAATACGGAAATGAAAAAGCTTATGAAAAGCAGAGGAGTGAAGACAAAGCTTGATTCTAGCGGAAGAGACTACTTCGCAATAATCAGGCTGACCGACGCTCCGGCAGTATTGCTGGAGGGCGGATTTGTAGACACCAAATCGGACGCAGACTATATCAAGGCAAATTACAGTAAGATAGCGAGAGCTTATGCGGACGGTATTCTGAAAACTCTGGGAATAACGGTTAAGACTGACAGTGTTTCGGCTGATAAGCCTGTACTGGACAAAACGGGCTACAAGAAGGGCGACAGCACTATCGGCGTGCTTTCCCTTAAAGAGCTGCTGCTCCTTGCGAAAAAGGCCGGAATAAATAAGTACGGAATGGATAAAAACATATGGTTTGGAGACGGGACTCTGAACGCAGTGAATTATCTGTTAGGGCAATGGGGTTATAAACAGAACGGAATTGCCGGACAGAATTTTATAAAACGACTTCATACGGAGATTGAAAAAAAGATGTAATAAGTTAAATCCCCTCGGACTAAGTGTCTGAGGGGATTTTTTCTGTACTTTTAGATTTAATTTCTTTATATTGTTGAGTAAAATCTAAGAACGGTAAATTAAATGCTGGAAATCTTGAAGATGATGTTATGAGTATGAAATATATATTAAGCTGGTAAGATAAACCACTTTTGTAATTCTGTAATTTGATTATATGTTGACGGTACTGCTCCATACCTAACATATGTCTGCGATTTATCGCTCGGTGAAAAGCCTTTTGAAGTATCCGCAGAATTTAAAATTGTATATGAACCATCTTGCAACTGCTTAAATTTCCAATGAACACTACCGTTTGGAATATCAACAAAAATCTTTTCATTATAATTATTGCACTTCATTTCGAAGGGATTAGCATATACTTTAATTATATATTCATCATTTCCAGTATAAATTAATCTCCATTTCAATCTATCATTATCAATAAATTGTGATGTTAATGATACATTTCCATTACCATAGTCTATATATCTTCCGGTTTTCATATTTATAATACTTATTTCTTTTTCAGATATTTCATTTTTTTCTTCAAGTACCCATTCAATACTATTGTCTGGGTATGAACTTGCCTTAGCCTTAATTTGACCATTTATATTTGCCAGGAAAACATTTGATGAATATCTTGTGTCATTATACAATGATTGAACTCTATAAGAATCATTCGAATTCACATTAAATATCCAATAGGTTTGGTCAAAAGCTGTATTTGATTTAGAAAGTTCAATAGATTTGTAAGAGCCTGTTGAATTAGAATTAATGCTTAAATAATAACTAGGATATTCATTAGATGTGATTTTATAATAACTACCGCTTTTGTTAAATTTCCATTCCTGACTTAAAGAAGATGAAAAATTACTCATGCTTAATGTATAAGTGTTACTAACAGTAAGATATTTACCACTATTTTTATCTCTGAGATAATAAGCATTTCCGCTTTCTTTGTGATCAAAACTTTTTAAATGAAACTTTTGAGTATTTAAATCAGATATAATACCTAATGTAGCTACAGAATTACTAGCATTACTAATCTGTATACATTTTGTATTGTATAATTTAGGTACAATTCTTATATAACCGTCTCCCAGATTAACAATTTTAAACTTTTGAGAATCGGAATTATTTAATGTATTTATGGATAAAGAGCTACTATTTGATGCTGTTATTGCATTGCTTTTCCAAGGCTTGTATAATATGTTGTAATAACCATCATTAAGATATTTAAAATACCAATTACATACCTGGCTGCTTCCTCCGACTGCTTGTTTTAATTCACTATCTATACACATCTCGCTTGACTTATTAACAATATAATATCCATCCTCTTGAACTGGAAGCAATTCCTTCATTTTTAAAAGAGTACCGTATGCATTAACTCTTCCTGAAGTACTTACTTTTTCTTCAAGGCTGTTAATATTAACATTATTTATATCATGTTTTGTTACACTTGTAAGTATTGCGTGTTTAATCATTTCAGAAGAAGCCTCTGGATAATAACTCTTTGCTAAGGCGGCAATTCCAGCAGTAATTGGAGTTGCTATAGAACTTCCGCTAATATATCCAAAGCTTCCATCATTTGTTGGAACTTTAACATAAAGTCCCGGCGCTGCGACATCTACAGTGTTTTTACCGTAAGCTGATATAGTTGCTTGTCCATTTCCATCAGTTGCTGTTACAATTATAGTATTTGATAAATCCCATTGAGCAGGTAAAACTAAGTCGTTACCATCAACATTTAAATCGGTGCTATTCGGAACGCCTGTAATATATAAACCTTCATAAGCTTCCAAAGCATTATAAAAAATTGAAGATTCCCAATATATATACCAACTTGCAGACAAAATCTCAATATCATTATTAATAGCATAAGAGATAATTAGGGGCATTATTCTATCTACTCCAATATCTCCGGGTTCTTGCTCAGAAGATGCCTGAACTAATCCGACCAATTCGACATTTGGACATGTATATACAACACTTCCGGCGCACGCTGTTCCATGGCTACCATAATCATTTATATTATTAGATCCACTTACAAAATTCCAACCATGAACATCATCAACATATCCATTTCCATCATCATCAATACCGTTATTAGGTATTTCATCTTCATTACTCCAGATATTATTAATTAAATCTGGATGATCGACATCAATACCTGAATCTATTACACCTACCTTCACTTTTGAACCGTTTGTAATTTCCCATGCTTGATCAAGTTGCATATCGTTTTTATATATATCATTTAAATATTCTAAATTAGTATCTATAGTTCCCGTTGAAACTATTTTATTATTACAATCATAATAATTATATGCAACTGTCTTTACATCGTCTCTTTTTTCAAGTATGTCAACATATTGTTCCAGTACATTAAAATCACTATTATTGAAATTCAATTGCAAAATATGTCTATAATATTCATCATTTAAACACTTTTTATCATCCGGATCATTTATAACAAATAAGTTTTCTACGGATTCAAGATTTAGCTCAGGAAAATAATCAGTATCAATAGAAACATTAGGATCACTATACTCCTTTTTTAGTGTTACAAATAAAGAATCCGGATATATTACTGCCGTTTCAGAATCAGGAAAATATGTTTCATCCTTATCATCAATTTTTATGTCCTCCTGAGATTTAACTGCCATTACTTCGTTTTGAAAAGTTTGTGGAATAATACAATTAGAAGCTGATATCAATATTGATAATCCCAATACTGATGATAAGATTTTTCTTAATGTTTTCATAATTTCAAGTCCTTTCTAAAATTTGTTAACTAACCGATCGGTATTTATATAATACCATAATTCGACACCGAGCATATAGACAATTTATGAATAAATTGTTAATAAATTGTTAATAAGACTAAAACGGCAGGGATTACTCCTTGCCGTTTTTATTGTTATAAATATTAGTTTAGTAAATTTTCCCAATCTTTCGGGAAACCTAGATGTTCTATATTTATAAAATCTTCATATTCATCTATAAGAACTTTTAAATCTGTAATTACATTTATCCAACCATTAGGGGTTGGATATAAAACCTTTAAAACAAAAAGATACGAATATAAATAAATGTATTTATTTCCTCTAATAAAAGCTCTTTTGCTTGACTATTTGGTAAATTTGGTGTAGCTGAAAAGGTTGTATTATATGTTCTTGCAAAGTGAGCGCATTTATTTCTTAAATCGGTAATACATCTTAAACAACTTGTTAATTGAAAATGCGTACAATTAATTTTGGTTATGTATGAAACGCTCTTAGCAATGATTTTTTTATCCTCTGTTTTTAATTGTGAAAAAAATTGTGAAATATTTCCTAGAGTGAATAATTCAACAGCAACCCAAAGAGGAAAGTTTCCTTTATATTGTTCTGTATGATGTTTAACAAATGGTAAATCAAGATTACGATTTATTTCAAGTTCGAATTTTTCAATAAGTTTACTATGCTGAATTTTAAACTTGGGGTTAATATTCAAACAATTCATGTACCCCAAAGAACCATATTTATTAGAATGATAATACGCAATTTGTGTTTTAATAAATACTTCGATCTTCTCAATAATACCATATAATAATGTATTTAGTTTACGATCAAATTCATATATTTTATAAACTCTAAGTAGACTTGTTCCTTTTCTATATGTTCCGTCAGAATTCTTAAATGGTAAG
>OHBO01000366.1_pt1 | contig 22313 bp, 27 predicted proteins | sample 1577431 | NCBI WGS metagenome assembly OHBO01 (sample SAMEA3879544, study PRJEB24766) | human gut metagenome | biome: human-associated habitat; feature: feces | place: USA | collected 1985/1987
TCATTGACCCGGACTTCAACGACCCGCGTTTTTTCATCACCAAACAAACCTCCCAGCTGGACAAGATGAAGCTTAAGGACGCGCTGAAAAACGGCGAAGAAATTCCCGGCGCCGAACTCGTAACCAATTACAATTTGAGCGTAAAATAATGATTATCGCCACCAAGCAGGACATTACAACCGCTATGTATGCCTTAATGGAAAAGGCAAACGCGCTGCTCTCCGCCGGCAAAAAGCTCAAGGTGGAAATCTCCGAGTTCAAGGAAACGCGCAGCACCGCGCAAAATGCCTGGTACTGGTTTTTTGTTCTGCCGTGGCGAAGTTTCTGGACGACGCCGGACTGACTTACGGAGAATACGCCCTCCCCTACACCGGCGAACTGATACACAGCATTCACAAAAAGGTTCTGGGCTTAAAGACAACCACCAATTTAAGCAAAGACGCCTTTTCCGAAATGTGTATCCGTCTGGAGGTGTTCTGGTCGGAAAAAACGTCCGGCGAGTTTATAATGCCGGAACCCCCGGTGCAATATTTGGCAATGAAAGGATTTGAAGAGCTATGAACGACAATAAACCGATTTTCACCCTGCGCGACAGAGCGCTGTCCGCCTCGTGTTTTATGAAAACCTACACCCGTGAAGACGGACGGGAAGTCCCGTTATTCTCTATCTGCCTGCAACGCTCCTACAAAAAGAAAGGCGATGATGAGTACACCCGCGAACAGATTAACCTGATGCCCGACGACCTGCTGAAGCTCGCCCGCCTGTGCACCAACGCCTACGGCGAGGTTATGAAAGCGGCAATGACCAACCGCCCGGCCAAATCGGAATATCCGGCGCAGGAAATGGCCGTACCCGATGACGACATCCCATTTTAAGGAATAAGACGATGGCTAAAACACCCGAAGAATTAACAGCAGAGTGGAAACTTAATAAAAAGCGCAACGGATATTTTTATTATCAAGATGTAAATAAAGATATTTATGTAAGTCAATGGTACAAATTAAATCCAGCCATCTGCGTTAAAGTCCTTGCACCCGTTCCGTCCTATGACGAATATAAGGCTATGCAAGAGGAGCTTGCCGAACACCGGCATTATTGTTGTTGTATGGAAAACGAAGTTATGCGGCTGGATAAGGCAAAATTGGAAGAGGAAAACAAGCAGCTCCGCGGACTGCTGAAAGAGTGCATTTACATTCTGAACGAGTATAAGCATTGTTTTGACGTAAAACATCACAATATGACGGCAAATATTATAGATAAAGCTAACGAGGTGCTGAAATGATTAGGCGGTTGCTTTGTTGGCTCGGGTGAAAAATTCCCCTTTAGTTCGTGCTTGTAAAAGGGTGTAGCGAATAAGCACGTCCGCGCAGTTTGTCCATTCTGGTCGGGTTAAGTAAGTGAAAAAATGGATAACATTTTTTATAGGGAATTAACAAAATGAGTGCAGAGAAACCAGAAATCGGCGATGTGTGGGAAAATGATGGCTTGATTTTACATATAGATAAATTTTCAGAGGATAAATACGGAAAGATAATTTATTGTTATGATATGGACAAAAAAGGATATGTCGCTGGTTGTTGGTATTATTTAGATATTTTTTTGAATAACGCTAAATATCTGGGCAAGAGCAAAGCCAGTGTTAACGATTTGTTTCAAACCGAGCAAGATGTTGCAAATAATGTTGCGAAACCAACTTTGCAACATTTGCAAGCCGAAAACAACAGGCTTAGAGAAACATTAAAAAGTCAGATTAAAGCACTTTTGGCCTTAAAAGGATTTTATCCGGAAACCTCTCTATTTGCTGACGATAACATAAGAAGAATTAGACAAGCCTTAAACGGCGAAAGTGAGGAATAATGAAAATAACAATAAATAATACAAAATATGACGACAGTTATACCTTTGAATGTGAAACGATTGAAGAGGGCAGAAAAATTGTCGCTGAACAAAACGCACTACGCAATTGGAACGATGATGACTGTTACAGTGAGGTTGAAGAATGAACGATAGATTAAAATTTAGAGCCTACATAACTTGCAATATCTGTAATGATGTTGAGGAAGAAAAAGAAGTTTCATTCTATATTTATGATGTGGCTGTATATTCAGATGGAATGATTGGATTTTCAAGAGATAGCCTTTTAGACGTTTTATCCAAACTAGATTTAACCGAAAATCAGAAAGATGAAATTGAAGAACACCTATCGGAAAATAGCTATTGCGAAGATTATGAATGGGTTAGCATAGAATTTGGCAAAGTAGAGCAATGCACCGAACTGAAAGATAAAAACGGCAAACTCATCTATGAGGGAGATATTGTTATAACTTATTATAACGGAGAACCAACAGGACAAATGTATATTTATCACTGGGAAGCTCCTGCCTTTTATGTTGAACCTTTTGAGAAAGGTAAACCAAGTGGACGACATTACTATTACTTTGCTGTAGAAAATGAAAGATGTGAGGTCATTGGCAATATCCGCGAAAACCCTGACCTGTTAAACAATCCCGAAAATTTTAACGTATCTGCCGAAAATGTTAAAGGAGATAACAAATGACTAAACGCGCCTTGAAGTGGAACGGAAAAACTTACGAACCGTACGACTTGCCCGATGAAGCCTGTCTTTATACCGATGATATGGACAAGGAAATTGCCTGCTGCCAATGCGGAAGAAAAATAAAATTCGGCAACTGTTACACCAGCCGCACCATCCATACGGAAATGGGAATGGGCTATGCCGAATGTGAAGACTGTTATTACAAATCAATGGAGAAAAAATAATGAAATGTGAGATTTTAACCAAAAAAGAGGTAGAACTTAAATACGTTTTATGTTCAATCGGCGTCTGGTATTGGGAAGATACCGAGGTCAACAGTGTGGATGACACAGAAAACGGCGACAATATCCCTTGCAAAGATGGCGATTGCTGGAACATAAAAATTGATGTAGATTCGGGCGTTATTGAGAATTGGGAAAAAGGCAAAGAGGCCAAAACTCACTATAAATCATGTGATGGGAACGTGATAGAGTTTTACGATAATCAAAACAACAGACTGGCCTGCTACGACGGATATGTCCCGGATTTTCTTTCTCCGGCAGAATACGGATATGGCGATTATGTCATACTTAACATTGACAAAGACGGAAAAATTGAAAACTGGAAACCGCACCTTGTTGCCGAATGCCTTAACCAAGCGATAAAGGATGAGCTGGACGATGACGATTGAAGAGTTTATGCGAGATATAGCCCCTAAAATGAATGAAGGTTGGGTGGCTATGGATAAAGACGGAAGATGGTTTTACTTTACTTATGAACCTAGAATTATAGGTATTTTATGGTGGGGAAATGACTATGAAACGAGCTTGTCTATGTTTGACATCGCTCCCGTCGATGATTGGAAAAAATCAAAACGAAAGGTAGGTAAATAATGGCATATTTAGAAGAACTGCTGCCCGAGTTCAGAAAAGGGGCAAAGATTAGATGTTCAAATTGGGAAAAAGACAAGTATATTCAAAAAAAAGGTAGTTTAGTTGCTACTGATAATGATATTCTTTGTGATTTATCCGCAAGTGATATTTTTTCAAACCGGTGGGAGTTTTACCGAGAGCCTATTGACTGGGACTACATCATCAAGAACAAGTGCCTTTGCTGGTTTTGGGATGCAGACGAATCAAATAAAAGGGCAGGTATTTTAAAAATAATATCTGAAAATATCAATGTTCTTTATTGGAATAATTATGACCAACAATGGTTTAACTGCCGCCCCGTCCGCAGAGATGAAGTAGCTTTTTACGAGGATAAGAAAGATGATTAAATTTACTTGGTTTTGCCCGAAATGCGGCACTCAAAACGAAACATCTGATGGCGAAGCTATATGTCAAAAATGCGGATATACCCAGCAGTTTGACACCAAAACAAGGCTTTTTATGGATATTTTCCAGAAAATAAGCGAAATGCCGAAAGAAGAAAACAACACCTAGCCCTTTCCCCTGCGGCTGATAGTAACGCAGATAGAGCGAAGTCCGGGGCGCAGGGGGTATAATATCGGGCTTGTTTCTATCCCGCTGCCCTTCTTTCAGAGCATTGTGCGGAGGCTTAAAACCGACCAGCCCGTAAGGGTTCAAGTTTCAGGCAGCGTAAAGTTAGGGACGAATGGCGGTACCGCACAACTCCGGGCGCAGATTTTGGATTAACAGGTTAAATTAAAACTGCTGCGCCCGCCTTTTAAACTTGACTTTAAAGGTTTTAAATTATGGAATTGATGACGAAAAACAAAGCATTAAAAAAATTGAGAAAAATGGGAATAGGAAGAGTCCGGCTAAATCACCTTTTAGAAAGCGGGCAGCTCAAATGCGTGCCGGTCGGTTCTTCTTATCTAATCCCCGACTGGAGTCTTGAACAATGCCTAAAAAATACAATAAATCACCCGTCAAGCTTATTCTCCGGGGCAGCATCTACCACATCAAAATATCGGCAGTCGTCAACGGACAAAGAATATTCGTTCGCGAAAGTTCGCACACAACGGATAAAAGAGAAGCAGAGCAATACGCAAACAAACGCTTTGCGCAGCTCGTGGAAGAAACTGAATTTAGAACCAATCCAAATAAATTAAAAGAATTTACCCTAAATCAGGCTTTCGGGTTATACTGGGAAGAAAAAGGCCAGTACCATGCCAAACCAGATGACACGTTCAACAAACTCGAAAATTTAACCAAATACTTTGATGAAAATACGCTGCTGTCAGAACTGACGACAGAAGGCATTTATAATTTTGTCCGGCTCAAACGGCAAGAAGGGAGAAAAACCGGCACCATAAACCGCTACATTGCCATTATCTCCGCTATCTTAAATTTATGCAAAAAGCACAAAATCGCAACCCCGGATATTTATGTGCGCGACTTTATTAAAAAAGAGCCGGTTGAACTTGTAAAATACTACAATAAAACTGACTTTGACAAAATATATGAACAGGCCGCCCCCCATTTTAAACCCATTATGCTTATGGCGCTGCATACCGGATTCCGTATGTCTACATTACTAAATCTTAAATGGTCGGATATTCAGGACGGCGTTATATTTTATCACGTCAAAGACAATACATACGAACACGGGCGCCCGAGAGCAAAAAAAATAACACCCAGTATGCAGGAAGTCTTAAACAGTATTCCCAAAGTCAGCACCTATATTTTTACCTATAACGGCGAAAGAATAAAATCGGTAAAGAAAGCATGGAAACGTGCCGTTGAACGTGCCGGTTTGCCTTATAAAAGCTTCCACAGCATCAGGCACACACACGGCACATGGCTGTACGCTTACACCAAAGACATAAAGCTCGTACAAAAATCTCTCGACCACAAAAACCAAGAAACCACCTTAAGATACGTCCACGCCGTCGACGATGGCCTCACGCAAATCTATGAACAGGCATTCAGCACAAAATTAACACAAAATCATCAAATCAATAAATAACTATTTGATTTTAATAAACTGGTTTACGCATTCGTAATGCGTGGGTCGGTGGTTCAAGTCCACTAAACGGCACCATCGCTGAGGGCTTGGTTTTTCTTGATTTGCTTTGTTTTTCGTCAGGACTCTTAAGCCCTCTCTTCTTGTCGTTTTGTGCTGTTTTTTACCGATTCTTTTCGAACTTTTAGCACAAAATTAGCACAGTCATCTTTCCCGATTCTCTTTAACCAATAAAATCTGCATCCTGTCGCTTCGCACTTTCTTCAGCACCAGCTCTTTTATTCCCTCATTCACTACACACCGAAGCTTAAAGTCGGGATAATCCTCACGCAGCCCTTTCACGAAATCAATAAACTTCTCCCGCGGCGCATAGCTTATCATCGGGCATTTACCCGGCTTGTAACAGCCTATATACGCATCGGCGTGAACGATATAAATTTCTTTCATCTACACTCACCAAAAAGAAAATCTGCAAAATTCATAAAAATAAACCGCCTTTTAAGACGGTTGCGTGTGTCATCGCTATTTGTTCATCTACAAATAGCCGAGTGGTTATTTCCAAAACGGAAACAGCCACCGACCATTTCCACAGCATAGTAAAAATGGTTACTCCAGTCGATGACAATTTGTCATCAACTCAAGTAGTAATCAAGTATTCCTTGACACCTCAAAGCGGAGAGTCGCCGGTTTTCAATCCGCGGAGCAGATACTTCTGATTATCCGACGACACCCGGAAAGCATCGTACATCATGGTACACGCTCAATAAAAACGCCCTTCAGCTTGACGCTAAAAGGCGCTCTCCCACTCAAGTTGTTATGTAAAGTCGCATATTTAAGTTATTCGGAATTTCCGAATAAGTCAACCCAAATTAAATACTTTTATCAACCACTGAACAAGCAAAGTTCCTATAATTCCACAAACCGCATAAAACAAAGATTTGAATTTCTCTAAAGTCATCTTAAAGAAATATGCTTTATCCTCATCAATAATTTCTTTAAACAACTTCTTCCCTGCTTCGTGAACTTCTTTATTTTCTTTAATATTCTCACGAATAAGCTTCCCCAGAATATCCTTTATACACACTTGACTTTCTGCAGCATCGCAAAAAACCTTTGCAAATAAATCAGGGCGCTCTATCTTATCCAATGTTGCCTTAAATTCCACAGACGGGTCAAAGTTATCTTTTTTAGTTCCATTAGCCATCACTTTTCTTCTTTCTTAATTGAATGGTCTGCTGGTTCAACATTAACGATATTGCCCCCTTGTTTGATTTTTATAACTTTGTCTTCGGCTACCAGCATAATACTAACAGCAAATCTTATTAAAGCCTGTGCATCAACAAAGTTATATTTGGCCATGACCTCATTAAACTTTTCCACATCACCATTTGTAAAACGAAGTGTAAACTCGCCTGCACCACTATCAGTTTTTTCAATCATAACTTTAATTCTCCAAATATATTGTGGATAACTATATAATACCGTTTTTTGAAAGTCAATATTTGGCAAAATTTTTAAAAAAAAATATTTTTCTTTTACAAACAAAAAGATAAGGGCACATAAGCCTAAAATAAATTAACAACTGGTTAATACTTCGCCTTGTATATCTCCAGACACTTCGCCATATCCAAAAACGTCTTCATGTGCCGGTGGCACGTTATCGGCTCGCGCGGCGCTTCGACGTAAACATATTCAATCCGCCCGCAGCCGCAGAGTAACAGCATCAGCAGGCAAAGGGCTGTCCCAATCAAAACCGCCCTTGTCCTTCTCCGCCTCTGCTGCATTTTCCAACGCTTGCAGTCGCTTATCGGCGTCCAACGCCTTTTCATCTCGTTTCGCAATTTCCGCCTCCAAAAATGATGTTTTCCCCAACAGGGCGCTCTTTTCGCCCTGCAATGCCGCAATCTCCCTGCCCCGTTCGATATACAGGCTCACCGTGATATACAGCGCCAACAGCAGCCCCGCCACGGCGTATGTTAATAGTTTTGTCATCTCACACTTTTTCCCACAAAAAAACGGAAGCCACTTGACTTCCGTCTTGCCGTTACTTAATTATTGCAAGTAACAGCTCCAAAATGATAATCATAATTTCTATGATTTTCACCATTTTGCGCCTCCTTTCGTCCATGCGAAGGAAGCCGACAAACAGAACCCACTTTTTTTGTGCTTGACAATTAAAACGGATTCTGCTATACTTCAAACACAGGATGAAGTTATACGTCAACTTCCTTCTGGGTTGAAGAAATAAAGAGTCAAGCTGCAACTTGGCTCTTCATTGTTTTTACACCTTTAAAAACCGATTCACAAAGGTTTTAATGTCTTATCAACAGGTTGAATCATTCCCGCAGCCAAATTCCCTCTTTAATCAGCCTTGCTATCCGTTTTGCCCGTGCCGGGGTCTGCCGCGCGTAGTCCGAGTTCAGGCACTCTGCCGCCGCTTTGTCCCACTTGCCCCAACGCATAGCCTCAAGCATTTTCTTAAAACCGCACAGCCCCTTAAATCCGAGCTGAAAGCACATATCCAAAAGCGCATACTTCCGCTCCAAATCAAGCTTGGCATAAAAATCCAACCCCGACAGCTCATTTTTGCAGCGGTCAATATCATTCCGCAAAAGCGTCAACGCCGCATTGCGGGTAATTCCGTGTTTCCAGTCGCCCACGGCTTGCAGCTCTTCTTTGGTGAACGGGTTTGTGTCGATACACCGCCCGATGCCAATGGTTAATTTCCCCGCCGTACACCGATACGGCAGAAGCCGACAGCCTTCATGAAACTCCAGCCGACGAGCTATCCAATCAAAATGATTTTCAATGTTTATCATTTCCCTTTATCTCCTTAATCGTATGCAAAGGGTCTTGTTCAAAACCCTTAAATATTTTGAACACACCGTTAAAAAGACATATCCCAAACGAGCCGGAAACCAGAATAATAGCGTCTTTTAACAGCCATGCATTAGGAGAAGTAAAAAAATACTCCACAACAAAGGCAGCCGGTATCCCTACTAAAAAAGACGCCGCTAATGATTTAAAATACTCTTTCACGCCAACCACCCCCTTTATATACGATGCCAAAATACTGGCACAAGCTATCAGCGGTATAATATCAGTTAAATCCGTAATTAATTCTTTTTTCATTGTTTCCCCATAAAAAAAGGAGGCTTCCGCCTCCCGTGTTACAAACTATCTGCCCCTATGGACAAAACGTCCGGTTCGGCTCGAACGCCCCCTATAATAATCTTCGTGGACATCTCCTGCCGGTCTATAATAATTTTCATGGCCGCTTTCGCGTGCATCATAATAATTGTTACGGTTTTCTCCGCGGTCAGAATCGCGGACATAATCGTAATTTTCACTTTCAGGATCATACTCCATGTCAAAGTCAATCCCGCTCATATTGCTGAAAATCTGCATTGCAAACCATGCAATCAGCGCCCATATCGCATATTTTTTCATTGTTTGTCCCCCCTCTTCTGATAGGTTGCAGCCAAAATATAAGTCGCTGCCTCTTCGGCAAACTCTGGGTCTTGATTCATTCCGAAACGGGCAAGAAGCCAGCTCGCGCTCGCGGCATACTTTTTCGCATCCCATTTCTTGTCCACGTTTTTTCGCACTTCTTCTTTGACCCGGCGAAAATATTTGTTAAATTTTTCCTCGTCTTCAGGCGTCATCATTTTTTCCGGTTCCATCGTTTTCTACTCCCTCAGGATATGGTTTTATGTCATACTGCTTGCTTTCCTCGCTGCTCTTTCCTAGAAACGCCCGCGTAAAATCTGTCGAAAACTTGCCTATATCGGCTTTATAAATCGACATTTTCCTAAGGTCATTACGGACAAGAAACTGCTGGTATATCGGCGTATTATTAAAGCCGATAAACACAAGCTTAATTGGTTTTTCGAGGCTTCCCGGAGCAGGCATTATCGTCCCGGTTACCAAAATGCGGTAAAGCCCCTGCCTGACTTCAGAACAGTCAAAATCTATCGTATTCACCCGGTCAAACGGAAATCCGACCGAGGGGTCGCTTGCATTTTTGATGAGTTCCCATTCTTCAGACGGCAGGCTCAGACGCTGCGGAAGGTTATAGTTTGCCATTGCACCCTCCCCGGATTTGTTCCATCAGCAATATCGCCGCCGCAGCTATATGTTTCGCAGCTTTGTAATATTCTTTGGCTCCTACCGTTTTATCGTCGACTTTTTCGCGGAGTTCCTTAAATTCCTTAATTTCCATTTCAAGGATTTTAAGGCGCCCTTCTTCGAGATGTTCGTATTTTTCCCATGTTGCGGGTTTGTCGTCCAGCGTCTTTTCGATACGCCGAATGTCTTTCCAACGTGGATTGTAAAGTATATATTTCATCGGTTCCCCTTTCATTGTCTGATTGGGGGCTTGCGCCCCCGTTCCTTACGCCGCCGCGGTCGTTGCCGTTGTAGGGCGCAGTCTTTCAATCGCCCCCATCAAAACGGCCGTCTGTCCGTTTACAACGTTAGTTGTATAAAGCTGTGATTTCAAAGCTGCATTTTCTGCCTTTTCATCACAAAGCTTGGTTTGCAGGTCCGTAATCAGATTGTTCTGAATCAGCTGTCTGGTTGCGCAGCCTTCTTCGCGGATTGCGTTCTGCGTGGCGCAGCAGCACTGCTGATTCTGAAAACCGACATTATTAATCGCCGAAACAATCGAGTTCGTATTTTGGCAATTATCATGCCCCAAACTCGAAAATCCCTGCATCATGGCAAGGTTGGTACGGGAAGTCTGGTCTAACGTCTGATAGCCGATATTACACAGCCCGGTGGACAAATTCATATTCATTCCATTAATCGAGTTCTGAATAGAATTAATCCCGTCATTTAAAATTCCTGTCGAAAAGCCGTCGGCAATAGCCGCAGAATTACAGCCTCCACCGCAGCCGCCGCGCCCGTTTCCGCCCCAGTCGCCAAACCAAGAGCCAAACAACGCGCCAGCAAACGCGCCGGCCGCAGAACCCCAGCCGCCTTCACCGCCGCCAAAGCCATTTACCGGTAAAATATCTGTCATAATGTTTCTCCATTAAAATTAACATTAATGAAGAAAGCGGGAGTAAATAATAAGCCCCTTAACTTTCTTCAAGTTAAGGGTACAAACACCATAATAGAATAAGAACGCCCGGTTTTCTACTTTTCGGGGCGCTCCAAAAGCCTTGCCACATAAGCGGTTAAAAACTTTGCGGACACTTTCAGGGCTTTTTGATACCGTCTTGAAACGGTTTTGACATCAACATTGATTTCGCCGGCATAAACTTTTTGCCAGCCCCGCCGCCCCTGATGCCCGACCAGCCCGTCAATAAGAACTTCCTGTTCGACCGTCCGCAGCGGAAACGACCGAATAAGCCGAATTGCCGTATCTGCCTTTAACCGCTGATACATATATTCGGCATATTCCTTTTCCATCTTACCCTGCCGTTACTGTCTTAAACTCATATTTTCCCGTTTCGTCCGTCGCCCCGGTGGCAAACCCGGTTACCGAATTGTCCGGGTAAAAATGGAACAAGTCCACCGGGTCGGCATAAACCGCATCGGAAGCGTTTGAAAGGTTGTATGCGTTCAGATAAATTCTGCTCGTGTAATAGCACATCGCCGCCTTTGTCCGGTCTGCGGTGATGTCAAACGTCATAAAATATCCGTCCGCTTTGTCGCTCGGCGGCAACACGTCTGCGGCAATACTGGCAAAAGTCTTGCTCTCCTGATTAAACTGGAACATAACGAACATCTCCGCCGTTCCTATATTTAAAACGCCTGTCGACGCGTTATAAAACATCTTCACGTTAACCGACGTCCACGGCAGCAAAATCCCCGGCGTGTCGGCAACCAGCTGATAATTCTCATCAATTTTATAAACCGTCATCGTCGCGCCGGTAGTTAAATTCAACTGTTCAATATGCACAAAAACATAATCCCCAGGTTCGCACCCTGTCGCATACGCAACGTCTTCAATATTCGCCGTCGTCCCGATAACCGAATTTGTCGTCAAATCAAGAATGTAAACCGTGTCAGTGAACCAGACCAGCACTTTGTTACCCAGACGAATGACACGCCCGTTCTGCGCACCGCTGTTGTTTGTCCAACCCTCCCGGATATCGCACAGCACTTCCGTCCCGATGGTATCCGTAGCAAAATCGTATGTCGTCAAAACCAAGCGGCTGTCGATACAGGCCAGACACCGCCCTTCCCCGTTGTACTGCCCGATATAATATGCCGCCGTATTGATGATGCCGTGCGGATAAATCGACTGCGTATTGTAGGGCGAGTATCGAATAAGTTTTCCCTGCGCCGCTGAGCAGATGTTGCCGTCAATAAAGTCAATAAACCTTCCGCTAACGTGGGCAATATCAAGGTCTGTCGCCGCCCAACTGCCGGATTCCGGCGTGTAGGTCAGGCTGTACAGACGGTTTGAGAAAAAAGCATAAACGTCATTTCCCTTGCAAAAAGGAAAATACATTACACTTCCCGTGGTTGAGTTAATCAGCTTTTCCGCCGTAGCCGTCGTTTCCCGCTGGTGGCTGTTTAACAACGCCTTTGTCCCTCTGACAATCGCCCCGCCCGTGTTGTTCACCGCATATACCGTTTCGCCGCCGCTCCCGCCGCCCTGCAAAACTACCGCATTTGTTATCCCTTTCATGGTTCACCTCACTGGCAAATAACGCTTGCCGCCACAATTGCTGCTTCCGGCTGCGTCTTGGCAAAAATCTTAACCGTATTGTCGTATGCCGTTGCAATCGGCGCTAAATTGCCGCTCTCCGCATCAGACGGATTAAACGCGACAATCGGAATCATGCCAGCCGTAACGCCGGGCAGCGTCGCCGTTGCGCTGTAACTGTATCCTTCAAGATAGCTGTCTTCCGCCCAATTCCCGAAAGAAACGTCTGACGCTTTGATAACCGGAGGCACAACCGGTATTTTCCCGTCAACTTCTTCTTTGGTATAAACGTCGGCTAAATCTGCTTTCAATGTCAGTTTGTTGTCAATCTCGTTAGTCGTATAAGAATCGTAAATTGCAAACTTAGACCAATACGGCGAACTGTTACCCGGTTTATTGCCTTTATTGCTGTCAGAAAGGCTCAACCACCAATATTCATTGTAGCGGGTAAGCTCGCCCATGCCGTAAGGATAATCTTCCCGCCAATAAGTCTGCTGCTGGCCTTGATAATTCATTTTCAAAAGCGAGGCTGCAAACGTGTCCCAGTCGTCGGCACCAAGCGGAAACTGAACGCAATGTCTGAGTTTTTGCATAAACTCCTGCAAGGCCATAATCACGCGGTCAAGCGAATATTCATAATCGGCAGCCGGAAAATCCTCTCCTTCAATAAATTTTACCATCTGATTTAAGACGACATCTCGCGAAATGGTAATATAAATTCCCGCGGCCGGCGCTTCCTTAAAGACAATTTCCCCGCCCTGCGGATTGCCTGCCCCCGTAATTGTATAATCAACATCCTTTTCATAAGTGGTAAAAGTCTTATTCACATAGACCGCCAATTCCTTATCAAAAAACTTAAACGGCACCGCGAAATTTGTCGTCGTGCCGTTTGCCTGATAAGTAATAAGCGACGCCTCGTTTACAACCGTCATGCCTTTTCTCCATAAAAAAAGAGAACCGCCCTAGAGCCAATTCTCCACTATACCAAAATCACAACAAAATTTGACATAAATGTCAAGCAAGTTTTATTTATCAACAAGAGAGGGGCTTGACAACCCCTCTCCGCCCTGCTATTTCTTAATAGACAGGAAAATTCGGAGTTTCCGAATAACAATAATAAATTTTATTATCATTATTAGTCCTTTCAAATAATATGAAAGGGGAAACCCTTAGCCCATTTTTAACTTGACAAATCAAGAAAAATAAGCTATCTTAACTTCAGGAAAGAAGTTAAAGTGGGTTTAACCCCTTTCTAGGTTAAGACAAGTCCGGTGTTCCCGCACCGGGCTTTTCCTTTATACAATCGCTTTGCTTTAAAGTCAATCAGACAGTTTCTTGACGGTACGAACGGCCGTCCCTAAACAGGCGCCGGTGCCTACATCAATAACGGACGCCGCTATTTCAGCCCAATCCCATCCCGTTTTATCATCTTTAACAAGCTTCCACATCAGCTTATTAAGCGTATCGACGCCAAAGACTTGCAATGCGTCCCAAGGCTCCGGAGATTTCCCCGTTAAAGCAGATTCGGCCTTGTCCAGTCCAAAACTTGCCAAATCGGCAATAATCGGTAAACCGGCAATCGGGGACAAAGCCATTTCGGTCATCATTCCGTCAAACCACTCGTCGTCATCATCCCCGTAAAGGAAGGACTTAACCAGCCAACCCAGCCAGATATACAAAGCAGGTTGCACAAAAACATAGTTTCCGATATTGCTGAAGAACCGCGCATCGGATATTTCTCTGCGGCGCCACTGCGTCATTGTTGTTGTAATCAGGCGCATATACTGCGCCGGAACGTTCCTGAAAGCCGTAAAGAAACGCAGGCTTTGTTCGCGCTGAAATTTTGCCAGTGTTGCCGGATTCCCAGCTGCCTGATTGCTTAAGGTTTCGTCAATAAAGTCCTCGCGGATTTTTTCCGGTGCCAGCCCCCGGTCGATATTATATTTCAGCTTGGCATACCCGCCCCAGTAAATGGCAAATATATCCGCAAACCTTATCGGTGTTGTCGCCAGCTGCCGCCAGTTGTGTGAAAAACCTGCCAGACCGAATTTGGAATTTACCAAAGAATCAGCCTCGGCCATAGCCCTGCCGATAGCATCGGACTGCGACCCTTGTTCATAGCGCGTTTTCAGGAAATCGCCAACGTATGAATCCATTACCCTTTTAACCTCCGCCGGGTGTGTCGCCGCGTAAAGAAAATTTTTAATAAACTCGGTTTTAGGCATATTAACGGAATAGTTAAGCGCCGCCGGAAGCTGTTTAAACGCCATAGGTACGTTTAACGCCACGGTTCCGCTGACAAGGTTATTCAACAGCTTTTGCATCGTCCTGCCTACTTCGTTGTAGGTTTTTACGGCTCCTTTGATACTCAAGTCATCCAAATTTGCCATAAAAGCCCGATAAGAATCTTCTCCGTATTTTTTAACAATCGCCCCTCTTATGGCCTTGTCTGTCATCAAAGAATGCAGGTCTTTATATTTTAAGGCAACGTTCTGAACATAACCGACGCTTGTTACATATTCCTGATACTTCGTCCAAATATTTTTAGGACGCGGTGTAACCGTCGATGCGCGTTCTTTGAAAAATCCCGGCGTCTGGCTGCGAACCCTTAAATTTTCCATAACGTCATAATCTTGCGCGTTTTTGGAAGTCCGCGGAAAATAATTCCTGTTTTGCGGCAAATCTATGCCATAGAGCTTAACAAATATTTCATTCTCCAGCTCCCACATACTGCCGACCTCTTCCTGCACCATGTCGGCAAAACGCATATCCTGTTCAGAGAGATAACTTAAAAGCGTTCCGAGGTTGTTTGTAAGCATGTGTTCACGCAGCTGCTCGTCGCTCATGGTTTCGATTGCAGCTCTGAGTTGTCCCCTGTCCGTCGGCATTGTATCATCAAACTTTTCATACGCGGCATAATAGTTAGCCCGCGTATTCGGGTCTTTCATACCAATATAAATATCGGCAATATCCATAATTGAAAGTTTGTCATAATCGCCGTCATTGTCTGTCAGCTCAAATTCTTTTTGGGATTTGTTCTGCATAAGGTTCAGGAAATCCGATGCTTTTGCAGCGCCGTAAATTTCACGGGCGCTGTCCATAACCGGCTTTATCCGCGAACGCATAAAAATATTTACCCTTTCAAACGCAGGTTCCAAATTCCATTTATCCGCCATTTCCTTGCCGAAATACTCGCTCATTGCCGAACGTATTGTTCCGATTTTAGCCATTCCCCGGGCAAATATATTAGAAGCCTTATATTTGTTTATTCCTTCCAATAATTCGTCTTTATCCTTTTTCCGCACTTCTGATTTAAGCGTATCTTCGTCAAGGCGTTTGTCCGCTGCCGCGGCTTTCAGTTCCTCCAAAGACGTGGCTAAATCCTGCAATGCCGCAAGAGAACTTTCGGCACCGTTGATTTTATAGTAATACAATAGATTTTTCAGCCTGTCATATTCGCTTATGTTTATACCAAGCGGCACCTCGCCATCTGCCCGAGCCAGCCCTATCTGCCCGGCAAAAGCTTCTTGTGCTGCCAAAGCTTCCGCCCGGCTCATCTTCAAAATATCCCTGAGTTCGGCGAAAAATTTGTTGTCTTCGTATGTATAGCGTTGTTTTCTGAACTTTGTCGGTTTGGTAGACTTGATTGTTTCTTCAATATTGCGCCGGTTAAGCTGTTTTTGTTCCTGCTCTATGTATCCGGCCGCCCGCCTGCGAACATCATTCAAGACCGCCTCAAAGCTTTCTGCGTCCTTCACTCTTTGGATATTCCCCATTAACGAAGCCTTATGGTCGCCCGTAACCGGCAGCGAACGGATAAAGTTTTTCATTCGATTTTGCAGCTGGTACTGGGTTTCCCGCCGAACTTTCTCCTCCTGCCTGATCTGCCTTATAGCCTCCTGGTAGTCTTTGTTCATCTCGGCGGTTTTGGCCTGCAAATATTTAATAGCATTGCGGTTGACTTTGACTACATCAACATCGTCGGGCTTGCTGACAACTTTGGCTAACAACTCGTCAAGTTCCTCAATCGTCTTAATTCCCAGCTGATTGTTTTGCAAGAGTTCGTCAATAAAGCGCTGCGCTTCGGACTGATTGCGGATAGACGCATCCCTTTCCTGCTGGATTTTCGCTTCGCGCGGCGAATATGTCGTTGCGGCATTCGCCAGAATATCCTGCATTTTGGCAGACAAGGCGTCGGTTTGTTCATAAGTTTCGGTATCCACATTGTCCAAAACGCCCATTTCCTGCAAAATCTCGGCAAGGCGCACATCGTCAACCACACCCTTTTCGTCAGCAAGCGTCCGGTTTACCGCATCTACACGGTATCCCAAAGCCCTAAGTTCCTGCTCCAGTGTCCGCCCCGGACGACGCACACGGGTATGGGTGGCCTGCCGGAGTTTTCGCAGCTCACCACGGTTCATTCCCCTGAAAGTCGCGCTTTCGCCACGCAAGGCCTGTTTAATTGATTCTTCAAAATCCGCCTTGTTTTTAATGATATTGTCAAGGTTAGGAATTGTGCCTTCTCTTGATACAAGCGCGTCAAAAAAGTCCTTGACTTCGTTACTTGCATAATCGCGGTTGTCATCATAAACGCCCAATACCCACTCTTTGGCTTTCTGAAACAGCCCCCTCGTTGCAATCGTCGGCGCCGTATCGGTATTCAAATAGCGGATAAAGGCTTCGGTCAGGTTTTCCCAGTCTTGGTCTTGCATATCCGCAAAACCGGTTATATCGTGCTTTCCCCGTTTTGAGAGCCACTTCATCACACCTCGGTCATAATCCGAAAAGCCGTATTCCTGTGCAACCCGGAAATGGTTTTGGAAGAAATGATGGCTTAATTCATGCGTCAACGTATCCGGCTTGGCATCGGCAAACAGCTCTATCAGCCGTTCCGACGGGTCGTATGTACCCCGCACGGTTTCACCCGTAGAAAATAGTTTATTGTTGACATTTTCCGTATCAGAAGATATATTATTTTCAGAAGCAGGGTTAGATGATGTAATCGGTTCATCTAAGTAAATTTGCCCTGATGAAGTCCGCAGTGCGGGCAAAGCCCTGCTTTTCTTCATATACGCAGTCAAAAGCCAATTTCTTTTTTCACCATCTAAATCCAAGCGGATAATAGTTTCTTTATCTGAAGATAAAATATATTTTCTATCATTTACACCTAAAATATCATATACAACACCTTGATTGATAATTTTTGGTATCTCTCGGACAAACTCTTCGCCATTTATTCCCTGCTGATTTCTGCGCTCAATTATATGCGCCAAACCATAACCGTTCTTCCCGGGTTCACCATAAATAAAGTCAATATCTCCTATACCTTCTTTATAAATAGCCCCCGAAACATAGCCGCTCTTTTCCTGCAAAAGTTTCTCTATTGCTCCTTCAGGCTTCCCCCTGAACTCGGCAAAATCAACCTTTCCGTCGCCTAAGCTAAATAATTTTCTGCTCGGGCGTTCTTCAAAAAACTCCCGTTCCTCAGCCGTCATCTGCCTTTCGGCGTTTCGCTCCTGCCACGCTTCGTTTATTTCCTCTTCAGTCATCGCTGCCGGAGTTTCGACAACCCTGTTGCCGATTTTAACGGCACGGACGTTTGTCCGGTTGGCAATATTAAGGTTAAGCCAGTCGCGTTGAAATTCAGCCATATTCCCCTGATAAGCCCCGTTTTCTTTGGCTAATTCATAGTCATTCTTCACCATCAGGCTCCAATATGATGCCTGACGCCGGGCTTCGTTCTCATCAATTCCGCTTTTAAGAATAACGCTCTTAACCCCGTCATAAAACTGCACTTCCGCTGCGGCATCTTCTGTCGGCAGATTTCGCGCCAATTCAATGCTTTTTTCATATTCTGCCATCTGTTCGGGCGTAAATTTCTCCATCCTGTCAAGCATTTGCGTTTCCTGTTGGCGCAAAATATTAAGCATTTCGTTTGTGGATGGCGTCGCCGCTTTCGCTAACTTGGCGGCAGTCTTTGTATCGTAACCGTCTTTAATTGCGGCTTGTTCCAAATTTTTTCGTAACCCGCGGCGTCGCAACTCGTAGCCGACGTTCGCACCTGCCGTTTCCAAAATTGCCCCATAGATTGCCGCTGTCGCCAGCCGGTCAAAATTTTCGTCCGGCGTAGATTCCACATATCCCTGCTCCAAAAGGATGTCTTTTCCTTCCTGTGCAGTTTCCTGAACACTGCCTGCGGCCATCGGTTCGATAAATCTTTTCGTAATCGGATAAAGGCGTTCGTTGACAATCCGATTCGTTACCCATTCAAAGCCTATTTTTTCAAGAGCATACTCACTTACGCCCGCTGCCGCCCCGCGATATGTTGCCGTATCAAACGGCGCACCTGCCATTGTCAGGTTTTCATACATGCTGGTTCCCGAACTCAAACCGAAAGTCTTGGCTAAATCCAAAGCCAGTTTTTTATTTCCCAGTCCCCATGCCAAAAACATACTGCCGATAGATACCGCGCCACTGCCGAGATTCTGCGCCACTTCGGATTCGCCCTCAGCTATATCAAATTTCGCCTTGTCTGCCAAACGGCGGTTTCTTTCAATAGTTTCCTTTCTTAATTGCAACAATGCCTGCGGATAATCCATCCCCTGCTGTCTGGCTTTATCATAAGCTATCTCTGCCCCTGCATTTTCAGCCCATGCCTCCAGCCGGGAAAGCGAACCGATACTCAAATCGCTCGCCTGATTAGCCGCCGATTTGACAAACGTTGCTGTCGGAGCCGCAACATAGCGGTTCCAAAAGCTTTCTTTACTAAGAAATTCGTTAATTTGTTCAAATTCTTCCCGCCGGGCGGCAGCTGTCTGCTGTGCCGGAGTATAGTCTTCAGGAACGAAAACCAAACTTCCCGTTTCGGCGACATATACGCTTTTCTTTTTAACCTCATCGGGAGCTTTCCCGCTTCCGGTTATATTTTCCGGCACAATGGCCGATACGTTTTCTTGCCCGCTTCCTGTGATATTCATTCTATTTCCCCGGCCTTCTGATGTCTTTTAAATTATTTCTAGCCCTTTCAATTTCCTGCTGCGAGATAATCCTGCCATAATAGTTTACCTCATCTGCCGCCGGAAACTGGTCGTAAAATGCCGCTCCGACAATAAGATTTGCCTTATCTTGAGAAATGGCGCTTTGAGATGTAAAACCGTTTGCCCGCAAATATGGCATTAAAATATCAAAAGCTGCCAGCTCGTCCATATAAGGGTCTTTAGCAGTAAAGACTTTCCAACCCCTAATAGCTTTTCCTATCGCCGTATTTTCATTGTTCGATAAAATCTGGACTTGTGCCAAAGCCCTGTCGCGAATAACAAAGTCATACTTTTGAATAATATTCTTGTCGCTCTGGACAATATTCGGATTATCTAATGCTGTTGCATACAGAGAATGTAACTCCAAAATTTTGTCTTCTCCACCCTCATAAGTAAGATTCCCGTTTTTTTGTTTAAAATTAATCCCCGAACCAAGCGCGCGGTTTCTTATGCTTTCTGTCGCGTTTCTCCCAATCGGACTGTCTGCTGACATCCGGTATTGCCTTGCCTGTCCCCGGATATATTCTTCCGTATATTTTGAAAGGTCTTTTCCCCCGTCCCAATCTTTTTTCACTGCCGCGGAAAAACTTATGTCGGCATTTTGCCGAGCATTTTTTTGTATCAAATCAGTTTCGTCAATATCGCCGTATTCGTTTTTAAATACAGACATAATGCGCGCAAGATTATTATTAAAACTGGTATTGTCAATCAACGCCTTCAATTCGGCAGTTGCCGCATCAACGTCCTGCCCGGTCTGGCGAGCCAGCGACACAACGGCATTAACCGCCGTATCATAACTATACTGGCCGGAATTATAAGCCGTAACAATCCCCTGTTTGCCCTCTTCGTAACGGGACTTATAAACGGTTTCATTATGTGCAGCCACATTTTTCCTCATCTCAAGCTTGTTTTCGTCGGTCAGATTGCTATTGTCAACATCTTCCAACGGGATAACTTCCGTGGTATCCATTCGATAAGAAAATCCTAAAAGGGCATCTGTCTGTATTTTATTGTCGCGTTCGGCTTTATAACTTTTAACCTGCTCTTCGCGTAAGACTGAAGCCGCTTCCAATTTCGCCAAATATCCGTCATCATAAAAAATTTTATCGTCAAGCTGCGATACCATCTGGCTGAAATCCAAATCCTGCTCGAGTTTCAATTCGGCTGCTTCCGACTTTTCCTGCGCGGCTGCCCTGGCCTTGGCCTTTTGTTCCTGTTCGGCTTTTCGCAATTCTGCAACGGCAGCATATACGGTATTTTTTTCAGCCTGTGTCAACGTATCGTCGCTTGAAATCCTTGCCCCGATTTCCTGATAATTTTCAGGATTTTGCAACAGCTCATTTTTATAGGCCGCAATTTTTTCCTCATTTCTGCTTTTATAACTGTCCAAATAATCGTTAATACGTTTGGTAACCGCCGCAGAGGTTGAGGAATTAACCTCCGCCTGCGCCATCAGTTCGTTTGCCGTTCCGTGAGGGTCTTGGCTTGCCAATATCTGCGGCATATTTGTACGGATAAATTCATAATCTATTCCGCTTGTACCGGAAGATTTTCCGTTTCTTCCGCCGGTCTGCGCGGATAATGCCGTTGCCTTTTTCTTGCCGATAATATCATTGGCACGCGCCAACGTTGCGGAATTCATGTCCGCGCTGTGTGCTGCCGTAAAATTATACGCCGCTTCTTCAACTTCATCTTCAGTTAAAAGATTGTCTAATTGCGATGTCAATTCGCCTATAAGCTCGTTGTTAATAGATTTGTCCTGTCCGGGTTTCGTCTTTTCCACAAAGTCATTATATCCTTTATTGTTTTTATTCTGCAATAAACGCTGTTCCGCCGAAGCCTTGTCAAGTTTTCCCTGATAATATAAAGCAAGGGTTTCCTCATAATCATCGGCAAAAAAATTGTTTCTGGCCGTTCTCTGAGCTTTTTCCAGTGCAATCCTTTCCCTTTCCCGTGCAAGATTATAGTTCTGCGCCTTATTTCTGATGTCGTTAATATCAATGCCGTATTTGGCAAGGCTGTCCTGTCCGTTTTCGGCAAAAGATAAAGCAAAGTTAGGATTTTTAGTGTAAAGTTTGCCGATAAAATCCCGCGCATACGCCATCTGAAATCTGTTTTTTTCCTCCGGTGTCAGATGTTGCATATTGCCGATAAGATTCATTCCGCCGTCAAAATAGCTTGCCGCCCCCAAAACGTCATCCGTCTGTACTGCCGCCGAAGACATTTCATTTAAAGTCCGCTCTGCTTGAATAGCTGAAAATTCGTGCATTTTCTTTAGATACACTTTTTCATAGTTGGTATTCATATCACGCATCCAGTCCTTCTTATACCGGCTGTTATTGTAGGAAGACGCCCATATCGTATCGTCAAGTGTCTTGGCAAACTGTTCGTCGTACTTTTTCTTTATTTCCCCAAGCTGGCATGGGTCAGTCGCATCCCCCATTTCATGATACATCTGATTTGCAAGGTTATCGTATTTAGCCTGATATTCTTCAAACCGCAAATTTTGATATGTTTTCGTAAAATCCGCCGCCTGCTCCATTGCCCCTGCATCATCTCTCAAAGGCGACTGCCAGCTGATTTGCGGCATAAGCTGCCGCGGCTGGGAATCAACAAGCCCCTGCCGTACCGGCTGAATACCCGGCGTTGTCTGTCTGTTTGCCATGTATTGCTCCACAAAAAAAGCCCCGTTTCCCGGAGCTTGACTTTAAAAACGAATCTTATATAAAAGAAAAACCAGTTGCGCGAACAACTGGTTTTTTCCACATAGGAAAGAAGTTGGACTATAACTTCCTACCTGATGATGGAAGTATAACATAAAAATAATAAAAGTCAAGACTTTTAATTTTTATGTGAAAGTCGGCTTCTTTCCCAACCGCCGCAAGGCTGAAAGGATAAGATGATGGACTTAATCAAAGTTTTAAGCATCTTAATTATGGTGCTTAAAATCATCATAATTATTATACAATAGTTATGGTGGGGCGGCGGTTTCGGCTTCCGCCCTTTGATTTACCATGTCCCTCCCGCATCTGTAAAGCCTTGTGCAAAAGAAAGCGGCGCCGTCAAAAGGCTCATACCAAACTTGTTTTTGCCTTTCTTTTTCGCCATTTTTGCCATATAGTCAAGATAATCCGCCTGTGCTTCCATA
>OHBO01000398.1_pt1 | contig 20599 bp, 19 predicted proteins | sample 1577431 | NCBI WGS metagenome assembly OHBO01 (sample SAMEA3879544, study PRJEB24766) | human gut metagenome | biome: human-associated habitat; feature: feces | place: USA | collected 1985/1987
TAATTAAGTGCTTTTATTATTTTTCGAATCATGTTTTTTCTTGCTTATAAAAAATGCACTTAATTAAGTTACAAAGGTAGATAAAATCCAGTAGCCGACCAAACAAAAACAGGCGGGATTTTTATTCCCGCCTGTCATTCACCCTAACTCTATCTATTCAGAGTTACCAATTATGAATGAGTCGTATAGTAACTCACCATTTATCAATAGTCTGTAATTTCCATTCTCCTATCGTACAGCGTTCACTATCAAAGTTGATCGCCACTTTCACTACCGGAAGCCCACACAAAGCGAAGCGTTCAGGATAATTCTTCAGATTGATCTGTTCCATAGCTTCACCGGCAGTCTTGTCAAGCTTCAATTCCATCACATAGAGCGTTGTTTTCGTACGAAGCACCACATCCACTCGACCACGGGGGGTACGGACTTCAACATCCACAAAAGAACCCAATAAGCTGAAAATAATGTAGAACATCTGCTGATAGTGACCTTCATACCTCGTATTGTCACAATAAGGAATGGTAAACAAGAAAGTCTGCAGCCGACGCAACGCAGAATCCATATCATCATTACGGATATCACGGGAAAGATAAGCTACCATGGTATTCGTTTTTTCAGTAGGTGTAGACACATAATAAGGCAACAGACTCCTCATCAAGCCGACCCTAACTTCTTTATTAGGAATATCCAATGTGTACAGTCCCAACTCGCTATCGTAACCCTTGATGGTGATATAACCGCTCTGATATAACAGCGGAGTAATACTGGACATTGTCTCCGTCGGTGCATCAAAATCCTCCACAGCTGCTGTTTTTCCTCCGACTTCAGAAGGTTCAACACCGAACTTTTCCAACATCTTTATCAAGTATGTAGGAGTACCGCTACCGAACCAGTAAGAACCAAATTTACCATCCGCAAAAGCATTCAACAGACTGAACGGATTATAGATGTCGGGAGACGGATAAGTGAAATGATAACCGTCATAATTCCCCTTCAACTTCAGCAAGACCTCTTCAGGGGAAATATTCAATTTCGCAGCCAATCTCTCCATATCCTCTTTCATTTGCGTTAGCATCTCATCCTCCGTTATTCCGCAAATTGCAGCGTATGGCTCATCCATGCTGATATTCTTGATATTATTCAATTCACTAAAGATACTCAACTGAGAGAACTTGGTGATACCAGTCAGAAACACATACTTCAGATAAGGATCACAAGCTTTCAAAGGACTATAGAAGTTACGCATGATATTACGTAATACGCCTAGATTTTCCTTTTCGTGTACCACATCAAGCAAAGGAGCATCATATTCATCTATAAGAACTACAACCTTTTTCCCTGTCTTTTCATAAGCACACTTGATAAGACGGGTTAATCGCAGATTAGCATCACCGGCAGTTGTATCGAGACCGAAGGTCCGCTCATAGTCTGAAAGCATAAAGTCAAGCAAACGCTCCAAACGCTCCTGATCCACATGCTTCGCCATACTCATATCAAAATGAAGAACCGGATATTCTATCCACTCTTTCTCCAACCTCTCCATAGCCAACCCTTGAAACAGGTCCTTACGACCAGAGAAATAACTATGCAAAGTAGAAGTAAGCAAAGATTTACCAAAACGGCGAGGACGACTCAGAAACACATATTTCGCAAAATAAGTCATGCGATAAACGTATTCCGTCTTATCGATATAAAGATAATTCTTCTCACGAATTTCAGAAAAAGTCTGTATCCCTATGGGGTATAATCTTTGCAAAGCTTCCATATCAATCATATTTTTCACAAAGCTACAAAAAATATCCGTTCAAAAAGAAAGCAGGCAGAAAACTTTTTCCCGCCTGCTCCTTTTACTTTATATGAACAGCTCCACAGGTACAAAAGGTACAGTAAATACACCCCGCATTTTTCCACACACGTACGCACGTACCTAACTAATGCGCGCACGTGTGCGTGTGTATAGAGAGCCCCCAAAAAGTGTACCTGCTGTACCCGCCATAACCACCGCACCTGATAAACTCATCATACCCGCCACACCCATCGTCAAACAAACACAGTGCTATATAAGTCCTAAAGCAGTGCTTTACGACCTCTAAAGCTATGCTTTAGCCTTCGTAAAGCACTGTTCTAACAAATATATCAACTATCTTCACAGACAGTTGATATATCTCACATACAAATCATATTAGCTTCATGCTAATATGAGGGTATAAGTCAGGAACATACCACTGTACTCTTCCCGACCTTTTGTCAACGTCAAACCTTGACGTATAGTTCTGTTATCCGTACTCTTTCCCCATACCTGATATTAAATTCGATTTATATAGGGAGCTTTGCGACTTATTCATATTGCCAAATGTCATCCATAGTAATTGGCACATAGGCTCCATCTTTCATTTCTATAATGACAGAGGGCTCATGCACAATAAGAGTATGCCACATTCCGGCAGGTACTTGTACGCCATAAATACCACTTGCAGGATTCAATTCATGCCGAGCACATTCAACACCTTTTTCATCATAAAAAAGTTCCGTTATATGACCTCTAAGCAGAATGACAGTCTCAATTGTTTTAGTATGACGATGAATAGGAACATGCGTTCCCGGTAACAAGGCATTGAGCATACGCTGCGAAGTGTCACCTTCACCATTACGCAAATCAAGATTAATACGCCTCCGCTCATTTGTTCCCGCCTGAGCTAACAGTTCATCAAGCAGTTTATCATTTATTTCCATAATTATTTATCATTAACTTTTGCACGTAGATATTCTTCGTGTAGGTGATAATATTTTCTCTTGAACAAGACATAGACGATACAAAGTAATACCAACACTACAACTAAATACAAATACTTATTCATTGGCAAATAAATAGCCCCCAAAGAGATTATTAATTGCATAACCATATAGACGGTCGACACTACCACATGCTTAATATGCAATTCATTGGCCATCAATTGATAAACATGTTTACGATGAGGTTTGCCTATATTTTCATGCAATAATATCCGATGGAGAATAGTGAGTACACTATCAACGCCATATACCATTAGCAGCAGAATAGCCCAATAGTTTCCGCTTTTTAATATATAAGAACCTAAAAAGTAAAGCAAAATAAACGCAATGGATACACTGCCCACATCACCTGCAAAACATTTTGCCTTAGTGCGGAAGTTAAAGAAGCAGAATATCAACACGCTAAGCAAAGCCACAATAATGAAATTCCGGTCGACAAACTCCTCCCGCGAATTGAGAATAAGCAACGGAACAAGCACAGCCAACGAGTAACCGCCGGTAATACCATTTATTCCATCCATAAAGTTATACGCATTGATAATGCCGGTGCATACTATGAGCGCAATGATAACCACCCACCAATACTCGGGCAGCAAAATACCCCACTGGTAGAACATGAGTGTCATGGCGACAAAGTGCACAATCAAGCGAAATTTATTGGATACCGAATGAATATCATCCGCAAAACTGATACCACCCAACATAGTGAGTCCTAACAGGAACCAAGGACATGTAAAACCATAGAAGGCAGCATAAAGCCAGGCTCCAAACAAGAAAATAATACCTCCGCCACGCAACACAATAGTACTGTGCGATGAACGCAAGTTGGGTTTGTCTATAATGTTAAACTTGTCGGCAATCTTAAAATAGACCCATTCAAGAACAAGCAATAATACTGCTATTAACAGATATACAACCATACTTATTTTGTATTTGTAAATGATTTAATGGTTTGTGTAAGTCCTTCTTCGGCACGTATGGGCATTTTATCTATACCCAGTGCCTTTTTTATTTTAGCATTGCTAACCACATAGTCTTCAGTTAGCTTTGTCAAACGCTCCGAGTTTAGTGGCAGGTGCAACCCATCTCCCACCTTCGCCATACCATTCATCAGCCCTTTGGGCAGATACCAAATACGTGCTTTCTTACCCAAAGCCTTGCAGATAACTGTAATAAGTCCGTTGGTCGATAACGCTTCATCGTCACACATATTATAAATGCCAGATTCCACTTCCTTAACAAGCAGCCCTTTTATGACAAAACAAAGGTTGTCAATAGAGGTAAAGCAGCGGTGATTTTCAAAAGCCCCCAAAGGCCAGGGTACTCCTTTTTTCACCACTCCATAGAGCAGATTGAGATTCCCCTTGTTTCCGGGACCATGTATCATACAGGGACGCAGGATATACACTTGCTTATCTGCGGCCGGATGAGATAGGATATATTCTTCAGCTTTGATCTTCGATTCACCATAAGGTCCTACTGGATTGGGAACAACATCTTCAGTCAGAATATCACCAGGGACAAAGTCAGCAGCCGCTTTCACCGATGAAAAGAAAATGAACTTCCCGGCCGATGATTTAAGAAACCAGTCATACATCTTTTGAGTGAGCCCCGTATTTACCTTAAAATACACTTCCGGCCCAAAAGTTTTCTTCAAATCATGTGCCTTGCCGGCAAGATGGATAACGGCATCTACTTGTGGAATCTTATTTTCGTCAAGATCATCCCAGGAAAAGGTCTTGACCACACCCTCCTTTTCAGGCGCTACGATATCAAGGCCGTAAATTTCATTACTTTGCCCCAAAGCTTTTACCAAATTCCCCCCTACAAAGCCGTGAATTCCGGTTATAAGTATCTTCATAATATTTTATTTACCAAATCAACGTATTGTTTTGTTACCTTTTCTTTTGTGTAATAGCGCTGTATCACATCATATCCGTTACGCCCCATTTTCTGAAGCTCTTCACGCGACACCGATGCCAGCCATTGTGCCATTTCATCTACCTTCTTATCAAAGTCCTTCTCAGTAATAAGCTTTGCACAATTATAATCCTTAGTGAAGTTTACGATAGGTGTTTTGTCTCCAGAACATATAAGCAACGGTCTTTCACAAGCCATAATGGTATACACTTTAGACGGAAATCCCATCATTTCCATTTCGGGTGCCATAAAGATGAACTGCACGTCACTGTATGCCAATATACTCGGCATCAGATGGCGAGGTTGATAATCGAGTACATGCAACTTGTCCAGTCCCTTCTCTGCTTTCTGTTGTTCCAAGTATGATCGTTGTACCCCCATACCTATCACAAAGTACTCAACATTCAAATCCTTTGTTTTGTCGACCAATGCCACCAGCGGACGCCAGTCTTGCGCATGTCCTATATTCCCGGCATAAAGCAATTTCAAAGAATCGGTTTTAGGAAAGATATTCTCGTCAAGAGGTTCTACATTAGTCGGGTTATAGAGGTCAGTATCTACGAAGTTGGGAATGATGTGTAGCTTATTCGGATCTTCAAAACGACTCACAATCGTATTATAGAAAACATCGTCAATGGTAGTGATTGCAGCAGACTTGTTGTAAATGCAACGTTCGACTTTCTTTAAACAAGCGATTATCGGTCCTGTTTTCTTCTTTAGGATATCGGGATAAATTTCCTGTACATTATATATAACTTTGCAGCCTTTTAATTTACCGAGGATGAGATTAAGCATTCCTATGCTGAGAGGTGGCGAGGGCGACACTATTACACTAACATTGCGTATGCACAAACCAAGGAGAAACGAAATGATGTGCCAATAAACAAAACCAAGAATACGCAATGCAGTGCTCTTGAACTTCTTTTGTGGCACATGCATTACCTTTATACCATGAAAATCACTTTCCTTATAAATTCCGGGGATTTTCCACTTTAGCGGTTGCTTTGCCAGTTGTTCCTCTACTACATTAAAGTGCGGTGTTGTAGAAAGCACTACTACCTCATAACCTTCTTTTTGAAATCTAAGTGCGATATCGTTATAAAGATATGCAGTGGAAACACCATCTGGGCTGAAGATAAGACTGTGAATTAAGACTTTCTTGCTCATTTATCAACGTTTATATTAAATCGTTCCTTAAAATATGTCCGCATCTCTTGCGGTGTAGGGTTCTTTCCTATATAATATTCCATCTCCTCAATCTTGGCATCTATAAGATACCTGTACCAATATGCCTGCAATGTAGCCCAAATAAAACCGGGCTTGCCATCAAGAAAACCACCAAAGCAGATGTAGCGAACGAAGAAATACATGAATGCACGCAAGAATTTGGGCAGTTTATAATACTTCCCTTTCTCCCTGTTACGGCTCTCCAATCCATTCCCTCCCAATACAATGTCGTTCCAATAACCTTCATAAGCAGCCACAATCTCACGGTTGGCATAGTTGTTGTGCTTTTGAGTCCATTCAGTGAGTCCATTCAAATTTTCATCAATAAATCGATGCTTCATATCTACTGTATCACCTTCGGTAACATAAATTTGTTCATCCATCCAACGCTGTTCCATCATTGCCTTTCCTGTACGCCATAAACGCATCAAACGGATTGTACGTAGTTTCCCATGCTTTAATTCACGCCCAAATAGCACTACATTGCGCGGTAACATGCAACCTGCAACATTAGCAGGCAGCAAAGGTAACTTCTTCTCTACCTCTTCTATAAGTTCATCAGTAAGGTATTCGTCAGCGTCCAAACGCATGGTCCATTCCGTTTTAACAGGACAATTTTCCATTGCCCAAATAAATTGCTGTGCCTGATTCACATACTTGTTTTGTAACACTACCGCACCATGCTCACGCGCAATGTCACAAGTTTTATCAGTTGAGTAACTATCTACTACATATACCTGTTTTGCTATACGTTTAACATTATCAATACTTCGTGCAATGTGTCTTTCCTCATTATATGTGAGGATTATTACAGAAAGGTCTAACATTTTTATTTGAAGTTATTTTAACTTAATGTCTACTTTATCAAATCAAAAAAAACACCCCAGTCACTTTCTCGTTCTTGTGGCAAAGGTTTATATCGTTTATGATTTATACTAAACGCTACTATATTCTTTGCCCAAGCTTCATAATCATACACATCAGTATAAACTACTCCATCATAACCATTCAACACTTCATAAGCATAATCTACATCAGCCGCCAAAACCGGAAGTCCAAAGGCTGCCGCTTCAAGTAATGGCAAACCGACTGTCTCAATCGAACTCGGAAAAACTAAAGCTGCAGCAGATTTATAGTAACTCAATAAATTATCATGCTTTATAATACCTTCAAATACGAAATTTTTGTCTACACCATTCTTAACTACTTCATTGTACATTATAGGAGCTTTTTCTGCAGAACTTGTTACATGAATTTTTATATCCTCCGCCAATGCCGGATTTTGTTTACTTAATATTCCCATGGCTTTTGCCAAAGTGCAACCATTACGATATTTAGAATCATCACCAACAAATATGAAATGTTTCTTATTATCTTCCCAATTATAGGTTTTACACTGTGTAACATCCACCTTCTCAACATCCGGAAAACATACACGAACATTTTCCGTAGGAACATTAAAGTATGATACAAAGCGTTTCTTCACAATAGGTGTTTGTACAACAAACTGTGTATTTTTAACCCATGTACGCTTTACTATGCGAGGAAAAATATGCTTATAATTAAACAGCATTCTTTCTGTACATTTGAGAGGATTGTAAGCTCCCGGATATAACGGCAACGACTGATGAAAATAAACAATCTGCTTACCTCCCCCGATCTTCTTATATCCATTATTCTGAAGTGAAACCACAACATCGGGCTTTACTCCCAATTTTACAATTTCATTTTGTAGCAATTTACCTTCAAACAAAATCCGTTTTAACTTGGATTGTAGAGGAAAAGATATATATGTTACTCCCTCTATCGCCACTTTCGGCAGCACAGGATTAATAAATATCCAATACTTATTTTGTCCTATATACTTTGGCAGATGCGATAAGAACTGCTTATATATTGTTATACCTCCCCCAGCTTGTAAGGTTGTGGCAATTACGAAAATATTCATAAATATTATCCTCTCCAGTGCATTTTAACATATCTATTATGTATCATATCATTACCACCATGCAGTATAAGTTTTGCGTCATTGGCATCAGCAAACTGCAACAGGTTACGAGTCCGCAAACCATCCGCATACAGTTGGTCAAAATAATTACCTGGTATACTAGAATACATAGTGTTGTAACCATAACGTTTACACTCATCAAGTACTAATTGTGAAAAATAACCTATTGGGAAACATATCTCATCCACTGTTTTACCCAGCAATTCCGTGAGCTCCTTTTTCGATTCACAAAGTTCGCGTACCAACTCCTCTTTAGTGAATTTAGTTAAATCACTGTGGCTCCAAGCATGACACTGAAATATAAAACCTGCTTTTTGAAGTTCAAGAATTTCGTCTTTATTAAGATACCCCGGTTTTCCTATTAAGCTTATTGCAAGAAATACTGTTGGACACAAACCATTATCTATAAAAAACTGTCTGGTATCATAAATGCCACGGAATCCATCGTCAAAGCATATCATCACCTCTTTATCAGGATTCTGTATTTTCGCTTTTATGATAAATCCCTCATCATGTATCACCTTAATATGTTGTGCAAACGTACTAAGCGAAGTACCCATATCTGTATATTTTTTATCGCCGTACACATCGTGATAATACACTATTTTACTCTTCTTATTATGGTGCAATATGCTCGAAAAGCATAACAGAGTTTTTTTTATTATTTTTCTCATCGTGTAGTTTTGTTTATAAAATCTTCCAAACATTTACGGTAGAGCGAATAATTCCAGTGATTGTGCATAAAGTTATACGCATTATCAGAATACTTCTTGTATGTATCTATATTTGATATTTGCCTCATGGCATCCACAAGTGACTGCTCACTATATGCATCAAAAACAAAGCCTGTATCGTTACCATCTACAAGATCGTAATGTGCTCCCACCTCGTTACTCACTAACACTGGCATACCCGCTGCCATAGCCTCGTTAACAACCAATCCCCAAGGTTCGTAAGTAGAAGGTAATATCAACACATGATTTTGACGATAAACATTCAATAGATCGTCACCATACTTTGGTCCATCGAAAAAAACAGATCCATATGACTCATATTTCTTTTTAAGTACCTCACCAAAAGCCCCTTTTCCCACGATATGCAGTTCACTATTTTCATATTTTTGGTGATAAGCCAGAAATGAACGAATCATAAAGTCTATATTCTTACACTCTATCAATCGCCCCACATATACAAAACACATTATATCTGTTGGCTTCTGTTTGTACTTCTTATTATCAAAATGTACATTATCCACCACCATCGGCATTAACAGAATTCTCTCCTGGGCCATACCAAACTTACGAAACAGGTCTTTATGTGTATAATTACCACCAGCAAGACCATAGGTATGTTTGTTTCCAAACACTATGCTTAAATATATGCGCTTTCCCCATCGTTTAAACAGTCCTACCGGTTCCCGATACTGAGTATCAGAGTCTATTCCAATGGATTTACTATACCACAAATTCAAAACAAACAACATCAAAAACGACAAGCCAGTGTATCCGTTAAATATAATAGTATCATACTTCTTAAGTATACGCCTCATATAACACCATTGTTGCCATTTCGATAGGTCTGCAAACACATCCTTTTTACCCTCACCCCCCGTGTTTTTTGCCTCGCTATCGCCCAATAAATAACAGTAATCTATTCCCATTGGCACATAGACTTTAAGATTTCGGTCTACTGTATAACTGGCTGGTTCAGCAAGAAAAGCAAAAACCTTCATCAGCCTTTATATTTTTTTAAAGTTTTACGCATATGTGAAGCAGCAATCTTAAACAGCACATACCAATTCCCCCACTTGGTTTTAGATGCCATAAAGCGATAGAGATTTTCTACTTGGGGACGGAAATTTTGCATCTTATAATCATAGCCACCGCGACCAAAATCAACAACAGAGCTACCTATTTGAGATTTTTCAACAATATACCTCACATTATTCCACAAATTGAATTGTCCTGATTTATACAATATCACCCATCTCATACTATAAGTTCTCTGCTCATTCACAAATACAAAACCTAAAGATATCGGCTCACCATTGTCATATAGGACAGGTAATTCTACCAACCCATTCTCATAAAGTTTACGCATAAATAACCTCATTGTATCGTTTAAATACGATGACGAACGTAAACCAGAATCAATCATCAATTGTATAATTCGATTTATCACATGTTCCGGATAAGGTTCATTGGCAATATTAAAGATTTTCATATTACATTGAACCGATTTCTTGTCAAGCGTAACCAAACGTTTTCGTTCTTTGGCATTTAAGTGTCGAAACTCACTAAAAATGCTCTCAGACTTAGGACAGTTTAACCATGAGTGTTCTGTTTGCGAAAAAACGAAAGCATTACCTTGAAACACTTTCCAATACGCCAAAATAGGAGAATTGGAAACTACATTATCAAGTAACAGAAACCTTATCAACTTATCTTCCTCTACAAATTTCCAGACATCGTTCATTAAATTATATATAGCTACAACTTCTTTTGATATAATAATATTACAAAAGTCGGTATGTCTATCATTAATAAACTTTAGGAATCCCTTTCCATTTATGTAAAAAGGGAATATAGCCTGTAATTCTTTATCATTAGTACGGTATATTATAATATAAAGTTTATCATTTGGGGTTGCAAACGTCTCCCAAGCAATCCAATTATACTTAAATGTTTGGAAAAATGTTACATCATTAGCATTATGAAATAATGAATTCCATTCAATCTCTAAAGTCTTGAACTTATCAATAGTATCTATTATTTCTATCATATTTACTCTTGTGTTATTTTATATTTATTATCCACGATTACATTAGCCAAAGCTATTAATATCCACACATGCAAAAAAGAAAAATCACCTGCAGCCATAATATATCCCTCCGCAAAAAGATGGATACTTCGCCATACCAATAAAGTTATCACTAACAGCAATTGTAATGGATACCTTTTTGCATTGAACATATACTTTATTATTGGTTTTAGTGCTAATATGGCAAAGAATAATGTTCCTAATAGTCCAACAGATGACAACATAAACAACCAACTGGTACCAGGTTCAATACCACCATTGGCACGCACACTATCAGACGACTTCTTAAGGTCGACACTAGAAAATCCTATTCCCAAAACTGGGTTCGATTCAAACTCTGCTTTTCTAGCATTCCACATATCATCCCTACTCGAAAACTGCCCTCCCATTGCATTACGCGCCTCTGTTTTTTCACGCACTTTTTCAGTATAAGGATACCACACGGGAGATGAGATAACCACAAGAAATAAAGCCACAATTAAATATTTCATGAATTTACCCACATTGCCCAAATAAAACCATAAATAAAAGAATAGTGCTACAAACGTAGCTCCCAATGCAGCACGAGATGCACCTAAAAAACAAACAAGAACAGATGCAACAGATGCACCCAAGAAGCCCCATTTTTTCCGGAAAGTTGTATCAGGGTTATTTGTCTCATCAAGAAATAACTTAAAGCAAAGTAAAGATGATATACCACCAATACTACTCATTGTCATACTATGATTAGTAAATCCATTAAATCCGGACCATCCATGAAATAATGGAATATGCACCAAGTATCCACCAAACGAAATTAATGTACCGACTATAATGACCTTGTTTATTAAACCATACAAATTCCATTTAAATTTATTCAATGAATTTCCTTCATTTAATGGTCCAATTGCCAAAATCATCAAACAAAAAGAAATCAACCTATATTCAGCCTGAAATATGGATGGAATATCATTGGCAAGAATAGACAAAACACATGCTATTATAAATAATACCATTGTAACATTAATCCTTACACCATTGATAATACCTATTAAACCAATAAAAGCAAACCATCCGTAATAAGCAGCCTGAGGTATAGGAAGCCCAATACATAGTGAATTTGAGAATGCAATGATTACAGATAAAATTAAAATAATATTGCTATTCATTTTTGTGTTAAGTAATTCATAAATGGCTGTATAAGCTTATTTATATCTATAGGATATTTAAGTATTTGCCTTTCTCTGGTTTTAATGTAGCGACCTATATTTCGAGCAAGTGCCTTATAGTCGTGTGGTTCAATTACCCAATTATCAAAATCTTCTTCTCGTATATATTCAGTGATACCAGAACCTTTGGCCGTCATAAAAGGTACTCCACAAGCATAAGCCTCAGTATATACACATCCAAATGCGTCCCAATAAGATGGAAGAACAAACAAATCTAAAGTATTATAGAAAGCATTTAGCTGGCGATGATCAACTTCATTTTTAAATTCAAAATAATTATTCAATTCTTGTCTTTGCACATACTCCTCACACTCTGTTCTAGTTACCCCCGTACCAATAAATGTAACTTTTATGTCTTCAAATCCTTCCTTAAGCAATATTTCTACAGCCTTTATTAATGTTATCTGGTCTTTAATTGGCCAGAAATTTGCCACACATCCAATATGAAAACCGGAATGTGATCCATTTGTTGAATAAAATTTAGTTTTATCTACCCCATTGTATAAGACATAAGTATCTTTAAGTTTTATACCATCATACTCAGCAAGATAGCGTAATATCTCCTTACTTACTCCCACATGTAAATCAATTCTGTTACACAACTTCACGCCATAACTTATACAACGCCTCTTATGCCATTGCCTATCAGCAAAACGTCCATCGGTAATGCTAAGTACGTCATATCCATGATGTTGCAGAATCGTTTTTGTCCGGGGATTCTTAGATTTTACATAATCAGCATACTTTGCTAAACTTGTTACATGAGAATGCACTACAGCTATGTCTTCATATTTAATATTGATACGTTTCAAAGCTTTGCTAAAAGAATGTAGACTGAAATAATCCCCCGCCCCCGGCCACGCATTTGTCGGCAAGTCATACTGCACAAAACGATGTACATTAATACCATCGTATTCATACTCCCCCACTTTGTGCATCCAGGAGTCAGGCATCATCACAATTACCCGATAACGACCGTCACACATTATTGCCTTTACTTGATCATACACGTAAGGACCACGAAATGACTGCGCTGAAGGGAAAAACGGCGTAATAACTAAATATATAGGTTTATAATCAATTCGCATTATCATTTCTTTTATCCGCCACTAATAAATTCGTACAATAGTTGCACATTTTATTAAAGCTATAAGCCAATAAAGCACTTACAATTATCAATGCCAAACCTTGAAAGACACTATCCTTTACAATATATTTTACCAACCAAATATGAATCAGATAGAGTTCCAAACTTATAGTCCCAAACATCACTATAACCTGTGAATTTACCATATTCCTCATTAAATAGAGTAATGTCATGAAAGATATTCCTAAAGGCAATTTTATTCCCAATTCACATAACAGAAACCAATGAGTATTCGATAAATCCCTCATAAAAGAGAGTTGTTTAAGCGCAAGACAACCTATACCTAGTAAGAGCAAAAAACTATTATAAAAGCACACTTTTCTAAAAGGCACGCAATCTATCACTCTCTTCCTCTCCGATACTATAACTCCCACCAAGAAACTAAAAGCTTGTTCAGCACATAGTGATGAAAGACACGAAAATGAATAGATCGCAAAAAGTAAAAGCAATAATAACTTGTACTTACCGTTAAGTAACTTATTACTAATATAAAAAGCTATATAACACCTTACCAAATAATCAATATACCAAAAAGAAGAATGTGAACAATTGACGATAGAAAAATATGCACTTCCATCTAATATAGAACCATCTATCATCAACCATATCATCCTAAATAGCACATATGGAAAAATAACACGCAGCACTTTTTTCTTCCAAAACGATTTTAGCCCATTTTTCTTCCATGATTCATTAAGTCCATAACCGGATAAAAAAAGAAACATTGCTACTCCTATGCCACCGAAGGGAGTGAACCCTACAAAATTCCAACACCCTGCAATGTGGCAAAGCATTATTATCAGTATAGCGTAACCCCTATATACTGAAGTATTAGACAATGACAATACGTCTTTACATAATATCAAGTTATCACAAATAAAATATGACGGTAATGAAGTTTTCTTATTATCAACATAAGAACATAGTCTCAACACTACAAACAATACAAAAAACAGTAAAAATGAATTCAGCACTTTTATATACTTTTTACAAAAGTAATTTTATTAACAATGTGTATTATCTAACCAAATTTTCTATTACCTTCTCCCAATCTTTAATAAGCACCCGCCAATCAAATGATTCAGCCAATTTTATAGCTTCGTCCGCAAGAGTATTGAGTTTCCAAGGACTTTGCTGAAGATCTTTGAGTATCACCTCTATATCATCTATTTTATCAACCACATAACCATTTTTCCCTGTGGTAATCCATTCCGAGGCCCCATAATCTGAATAAACAATGGACGGTACCCCCATAGCTGCCGTTTCAAGTGTTACTTTTGGAAAGCCTTCAGAACGAGAAGGAAAAATGTGCAAATCAATACCTTTGAGAAACTCCGATATTTGAGTATGGTCCATTAAACCATGATAGACACAGTTCCTCAGTCCTTTGGATCCAATTTCCTCAACTACATCATAACCAATACCACCACCAACTATATGAAAAGTGAGCTCCGGAAACTTCTCTGCTATTGCATAGAAATCATCAATACCCTTATAGCGAATATTATTACCTATAAACGCTATATTATGTAACTTATCTCTAGGTCTACTTTGAGGTTGAAATAGCTCTGTGTCAATACCTAAATACAGCACTCCGTCAGAATTAATCCCCAGCAATTCCTTATTCTTCTCAGACATGTATTTAGTAATAGCATAGGTCTTCGTTGTAAAGCTATAGACGTTTACAATAGCTTCCTTAGAGCCATAAGATACAATAGATTTATCTAGATTTGTACCTGATATGACCCCCTCAACAGTGGTGAACGACTTCTTACCAAACCACTTCAGACACCTACTACAGAACTCCCATATTTCACCTTTTGGCAAATATGCCACGTCACACCACATAATACCTCTCAAATATGTAAGATAACGAAAATAACATTGAGGACGCAAACACTTAAACAACTTTATGCCAACCAAATCACTATCCACACTCAAATTACCATTTGGAAAAAGCATTGCCGCACACTCAATCTTCCCCTTATTAAGATATTTCGCCAAAGCACGACAATTCAAATTTTGCGCATTAGTGTAATTAACGTATCCTCCAAGGAACACTTTTATCTTTTTAGTCTTCATTTCCTGTGAGTATTTTTAATACCTGCTGTCTGTTAAACGAAGCGTATGCACTATCATACCACTCCTTTACAACCTTACAATCTTCTTCATAGACCTGCTTGTCCGCTATCCGTGTTCCCACCTCTAATAAACTCATACTTTCATAAAGAGGATAGCGATATTGTTCATAAAAGATTGTTGTACCATGAGACAACATCTCATCAACCAAGAAAAAAGTAGGAACACCAAAATTTGCATATTCGAAACTAGTAGTAGAACTCCATGTAATGTGGAATAAAGCTAAAGGAACCAACTCTATTAATGTTTTTGTGGTAAACTCTACAAACGGATATTTTGTAGTGACATCACTCAAATCTACCTCATTATTAAAACGAGGATGGTGCTTCAACAACACCTTATAACCCCATTTATCCAATTGCTCCAAGCACTCATACAACATCTTAGGCGAATGCTTATACCACATTTCACCATCTGATGTTATTTGTAAAGATATTATAACACACTCTCGTTTTTGATATACAATATCAATCACAGAATTTCGTATTGGATAACCAACCACTTTTATCCTCTTATATAATTCATCTTTGAACAAAGCCCCATCAAAAGCGCGTCGATAAAGCGTTCCCCATAACATGACACGTCTATTGGACTTTATATATGAAGGTACCAAATAGTCTTTTTCTACGAAATATCCCGGATGTCCATTAAATATGATTCCATGTTGGTAATCGTACACTATTCCGTTTGGATTTAACTCAGCTAAAACATCAATCATAGAGTTTGAGATTGTAATATACCTCTTTGCTCTAAACTTATGAAAGGTAATTGCATCCCAAAAATGAGCTATATTCGCATCTATCTCTACAGGTGCTTTTCCTTTATGACCAACACGCATCAGCTTACGCATTATCGTCACAATCCAAAAGAAAGCATCTGCTTTCATACACTGAGGATCGCGAGGATTAGAAGTACCACTATCAGGTTCTTCCATTATAAGATATTTTACTCCATTCTCTTTGCAAATCTCAACTATCGAATCAAAATAAGGATTCGTACCTTTAGTTGAACGATTAAAATGTTGCGGATAATATAGAATTACATCTATATTTTTGCCAAACAAAATGTGCTTAATCAATTGAACAAAAGAATATAAGATATCGAAAAACATCATACATTATTTATTTTTCCAATAATCTCTAACGTGAATCATTAAAAATCTAAAGTTTTTGTCGAAACACATAAAGAATATGGTAAGGAGAAATAAAATTAAACATCCAATAATAAAACTATACATAAAAGCACCAATCATTGAAGTTGAATTAACCAAAGAACTAATTCCTCCTTCCACATACAAAACACCACATATTGTTATACAAAGGATAACAACATATTTTAAAAACACAGGTAGATATTCTTTAATTATGGACATTTGGAAACCATTTTTAAATAAATAATATGGTTGCCAACAAATTTTTATAAGCAGATCTGCTATTGTAAAAGCAAATAAGATACCAGGCAATCCAAAATACTTACCTAATATTAATGATAGAGACATGCTAATAAACACCTCTGCTATTGGAGCCCACACATCTTGAAACAATCCATAAGCATCTTTAAAATTTGTCACAGTAAGACGCGCTTGAAGTATGAAAATATGAATAGACATCAGTATGAGAACTAATTGAGGCATAATATATTCTTCACCTAACCATACAAGAATTAACTTTGGGACAGCAAAATAAAGCGTTATACTGCACAGTCCTGCAACAAAATATCTTAAACTCATAAGTTCAAAAAATACTTTAAGTAATTTTTCTTTATTACCCTCTGCTATTAAATTTCCTATACTAGCTCCCATACCAATAAATAGACCATCAAAAAAGGCTGTTATTTTAGACATCAACATATTATAATTGCCATATATTGCAACCATAGACAATGAAGAAAAAATACTTATAAAAATGTTTATTGACCCGTTAAATATTAAATGAGATAACTTAAATGCAAAAACTTGCTTTGTCCTTACCCACAAGTCTTTGTAGTCTTTAAATTTTGCTCTTCCCGATTTAATTGAAGTATTTAGCCATGGATAACGTTTCTTCACTGAAAAATGAAGAATGATCGAGTTTACTGTTCCCGCAACAATCTCCAAACATATCCACCAAATATAACAAAATGGCAGTAATGATGACATCATCTGTAACACCGTCTTAACAGCAGTAATAATGTTATAGCGATACATTATTACATAGTTGTTCTGCGATGCAGAAAGAATAATCTGCTTATAATTAACAAAATAACTAAGCAGAGCACCATATACCATTGAGAAGAACATGAAATACACCAACCATAATGGAATATTTATATCCTTAAACATTAACGGGAAAAAGCATGAAAATATAAAACTGACACTACCTATTAATATACCTATACGGGAATAAAGGAATCCATACACCGATATAATATCACTTATTTTCTCTCTCTCATCATTAAACAAAGGCTTATAAAGAGTAACACCAACAGCAGTGCCAATCCCTAGTTCTGTGATATTCATCAAATTGAGTATATCGCCTAACGTTGATGACAATCCCAAGAACTCTGTGCCAAGATTATCTAAAAAAACTTTACGAGAGAAGAAAGCCAAAACTGCCGTGATAACATAAAATATCACGTTCACTTTGGCATTTTTTATAGACTTCTGTATTCTGCTTGTCATTGATTAATATAACTAATTTTTAATTACTCACTATAGTTTGTTTAATTAATTATACCACTGTAAACCTATAACGCATCAAGTAATCTATACTTCTTATCTCTATACCAACAAATATTGTTTTTAATCAACTTCGTTAGAGTTCCTACATATATAGCATTTTCTTCTTCGAGCACTTTGGTAACCAATGATGCATTGCCAATAATAGATCCCAAAAGCATCACTATACCTTTCATTATTTTTGCATTAGCACCAATCCAAACATGATTACTAATAGAAATAGAACCTCCCTTATTTAATCGCTTACCATTCTGAAATATGGCATGAGTATCCCCTGTAATCAATTTAATATTCTTTACAAACATATAACCTTCACCTACTGTGATATCTTTTCCTTCTGTAACCCAAAATTCAGCCCCATTGATTGTAGTTTTGTTTCCTATCGTCACACTACTCCCATCATCCATTATCATGATATTCAAATTGCTAACACAACACAGAATATAAATTTCTGATTTACTGTAATTTACATTAATAATCGTATCCTCAATCGTTTGGATTGATTCTATATATATTTTATTGCTACTTCCTTTGATTCTTATCTTTACTCTCCGAAGATTCGCTCCATTTAGCCTAACATCATTATCTCCATTAATTCTGTAAATACAAGGATAAAGAGTACAAGCGATTCTTTAGAGGTTTAAGAATATTTTTCATTAATGCTATAAAACTCATTTGCATTCTTATTTATAAACTATAATATCCTCATTTCGAAAACTTCATAATAATTAAATAAGTCTTCCTATTTTAGTACTTGCTTATTTTCCAACAATATTTTAGCTAATTGGTAGTCAATATTATCATCAATATCTATCGAATCTATTTTATTCATACAATATGCAATAGTACGAGAACCAAAAAAATGCTTTCTCTCTAAATATTCCTTTGGTTTAGCAATAAAGATAGCTCCATTGGGAGAATAATCTTTGAAGTTTTGGCGTCGATAATTAGCGAAATCCGTATCAAAATATTTTAGACTTTCATCCTCATCAATAGGGTTCACAAGCACTCTTGCATATTCAGAGTCCTTCATAGATACAAGAAAATCAAACTCTTGATACCTTGATTCGAACTTTTTTATAGCCTCTTCAATATGCGCAGATGTACGAAGAGGAGATGTTGGCTGGAGAAGTACAAAATAATCAATAGTTTCAGTTAATCTATTTTTAAGTATGTCTTTCAAAACCATATATGTTGTGGCTTTATCATCAGAGAGCCTTTCACCTCTCATCATTGTCTCTGCGCCATATTGGCGAGAGATGTCTGCGTAGTGTTCTGAATCAGTAGAAACAATGACATGCTCAAATAATCCAGTACCTAATGCAGCTTCTATCGAATACGCCATAAGAGGCTTCCCACATAGCTCTATGATATTCTTATCTTTAAGTCCCTTAGAACCAGAACGTGCAGGAATTATTGCTATCCGTTTCATATATTTTTAAAACTTAATATCATAAAATTCTTTATACTGTTGTTTACTACTACGGAGGATATTCATAGTAGTTTGATAATACAACTCTGCTGAATTTTTCTTATAGTAAGGGGTATCTATTATTGGGGTATCTTTATGTTCAATAACATATTGAATAGCCCCATTTATAGCAGTTGCATTACAGCGAACATCCAAAATACTACTACTCTTAACACGTCCCGTTTGACGATCACCTATATTTATAGTATAACTGCCAAGAGAAGGAACTTCAATGATACCACTACTTGAATTTCCTATAAGAGCTATTGACTGTTGAACCGCATAGTGATAACTATCCGGATGGAGATTAGTATAAAAAAAGCAATTAATATGAGCATTACAAAACTCCTTAACCCGACAAGTTATCAGATCTGCATATGTGTCTGCATTTGAACCTATAAAAATGAATTTGTAAATCTTTATGTATGACTCTATAGCTTCAAGAATTTCTTCAACTTGCTCTAATGGTGATACGCTATTAAGAGTCTCTGGATGGAAAAGAACAACAAACGAATTATATAAACCATGTAGTTCTGCTAATACATTTTTCATATTGATATGCATGCAGTTTTCTGCTCCCAAAGCTCCTAAATAATAAACGTTCTCTGGCTTCTCACCCAATTGAATTACACGATTACGATATTCTTCTGTACTAGTAATATGCCATGTAGCCATCTTAGTTATAGAGTGACGAATAAACTCATCATAATTGGCAACTGTTAATTCTCCTCCATGAAGATGTAAAATAGGAATCCTATGCATTGCTGCAGCAATAGATACACTATATATCTCATAGCGATCACCTAAAATAATAAGAAGATCATATTTATGTTCAGAAAAAAATAGACTGAAATCATCAAGAGTTCGAGCCATGATATGACATGTATCATGAAGAGAACCCATCTTTTGTGGAATTACATTTCTATAATCAATACGAAAGCCATCTTGTTCTATAACATTAACTGCACTACCAAATTGAGATATCAAAAGAGCTCCTGTAGTAAGAACACAAAAATCCACTTCTGTATCAGCATTCAATTTTGCAATATAGTTACGTACAATTCCATAATCAGCCCGTGATCCAGTAGCAAAGGCAACTCTATATTTATTCATATATTATTTCAATTAATTTTACAAAATCAAAAGAATA
>OHBO01000429.1_pt1 | contig 19410 bp, 21 predicted proteins | sample 1577431 | NCBI WGS metagenome assembly OHBO01 (sample SAMEA3879544, study PRJEB24766) | human gut metagenome | biome: human-associated habitat; feature: feces | place: USA | collected 1985/1987
AATGTGCTCACACCGTTTCAAACGAAATATTCACACCGGTCGGGCGAAATTTGCAGCTTAGGGCTTGCTCACCTTTTTTTAATAACGAACAAATATCAGATGATACAGATATTAAATCTTTTACATGCAAATCTGCGAGAGTAACATCCAATAACGGCCTAGTAATTCCTAAAATTTTCGCAATCTCATCCACTTGGTGAACGCCTATAGAAACAATCTGTAACACTTTTTCCTCTACCAGATTTAGCTTTACAGTTTTTCTTTTTGTGATTTTTAGTGCATATTTATAAACTGGTAAATATACTTCATCATCAAGCAAAAATTCATATCCATCATTTTGCCTAACAATGTTTGTTACCCATTTATGAATTAGATTCTCTTTCAAATAACTTTCCTCCATCGCATTGTATAATTTCACATTCTTCTTCCTCAGAGATATAATCTATTATTTCAACAAATTTATTATCTTGATCGTCAAAATTGTAAAAGAAATTTTTATCTCCACACACAATTAATAATTTTTTTGCTCTAGAAAAAGCTACATTAACTCGTTCCTTCTCCTTCTGAAATCCAATAGAATCTCTTGTTCTTACAGTGCTATAAATTATAATATCATTTTCTCTTCCCTGAAATGCATCTAAAGTATTAATATCAATTTTTGATGCTATTTTGTCAAGTCCTGTAGCCTTAATAGATTTTCGCAATAATTCTTTCTGACCACTATACCCTGTAATAATTCCTATATCTAGCCCCTTCAATTCTCCAGTACTTTTTAAATCATCTAATATTTCTAAGATAATTCTTTTTTCTTCTTCATTTATATATGAACCACCTTTTGTTCTTTTCTGTGATTTTTTCTTATTTGCAGAAGTATCAAACCACACTATTGATTTTCCAACATACCTGCTCAATCCATGTCGTTTTTCATCGTCATTACATCCTGTATCAATAATTCCTCTGTAAAATACTTTACTTATCAGATTTCCTATATTTTCAATCATTCTATACTGAGTGGTCAAAATTTGTTTATGTGTATCCGGCAACGAATTGTATAAAATATCAAATAATCTATAGTCTGGATTTTTAGTCAATTTAGCCAATGTTGGTGATACCTCTGCATCTGCATATGCTGGCAACTGATTTTGATCGCCTACTAAGATAATCTTTTTTGCTTTAATAATCGATACCAGTAATTCTGGTGTTGTTGCTTTAGCAGCCTCATCAATAATTACATAATCAAATGACATATCTTTTATTACTTCATTAGACAAAAATCCAACACATGTTCCCGCAATAACCACTGCACTTCGAATCATTTGATAATCTAAACTGTTCTGATCTACTAATCTATTTATCCAATCTTCCTGTATTTTCTTAACTTCTTCCCATTTTTTCACCTCGTTTTTATCGGTTATAGTATTCATCAAATCATTTTTTTTGCTCTACATATTGCTGAACATTATTTTTTATTTCGGAAACCAATTGCTCTCTATGTGCAGCAATTGTGTATTTTGTCGCAATTTCTTCAGAAATATTCCTTTCCGCACCAATTCTTATTATCTCCAATGGATTATCAATAGCTTTCCCCAATCCTTCTAAAATATTATCAACTGCCGTATGTGACTGCGAAACAATAAGTATTTTAGGACTATCGGTCATCTTTATATCCCTTTTTATAATTTGCCCAACTATTTCCTTTATAACAGATGTCTTACCTGTCCCAGGCGGTCCTTGGATTAAGCATATATTTTCCGTATTTAGAGCCTTCATCACAGCTTGTTTCTGTGATTGATTTAATACTTTTGAAATAAAACTAGGCTGTGAGATTGTCTTTATTTCCTCTGGTTCATCCAAACATAAGATAATGTCTTTTAAACTTCTCGCAGAATATTCATCTTTTTTCAAATCAAAAATTGCTCTAAATTGTCGTTTATAAGCCATAGTCTTCGCACGAAAATCTTCAAGAAGTGGTGTATTTTTATTCAATAATTGTCTTACTGTTGGTTTCAATCTCCCTTTTGTTAATGATAAGACAATTTTTACTGAATCATCATCACATACAACCTCTTCAAAATTTCCTACCTCCGTATAAATAACTCCTTTTTGGCCTTGGCTTTCTACAACAAATCTAGTTGGTGGCATCAATTCATCAATTGATTTTTTCTCGCAATCAATCAGATTGAAAATCAGTTGACCTCCATTAATCTCATATTTATCATATTTTATAATCGCAGATTTTCCTTTTTCTTTTTCAACAGCCTCTGTAAGACCAATTTCCCAACCACCAAACAAATTTTCAAACTTTTCTTCTTGCAATTGATATTGTTTATTATCATCTTGATGGTTTTTAAACATAACAACCAGTTGGTGATTGTCTTGTGGATCATACCCATTATCTCTGCTATTTAATACAAAGGATATTTGTCCAACAATTCTAAAGCTTCTTTTAATATTTATATTTCTTCTATCAGCAGTAATTTTTCCAACATATGTTACATACATTTTCTGCTCATTTTCATCGTATCCACACTTCATAATCATTTTTTCACCAGTAATTACATACTGCTGATCTTTTACATCATAATAACCATAGGATTGTTTAAATTCATTTTTGAGAAATGAATTAGTAAACTGTACCATTGTCATATTTTCTTCAACAATAGAATTCCTTTTTAATTGAACCAGCTTTCTAGAATCAATTGCAATACTATAGCTACAACTTGATGTATTAAGATTTCCTATTAACCGCTCCAAAATCACAATTACATTTTCCAGTGACTCTGGTCTATTTTCAGGCTTTTCTTGAACTAATGATAATAGAATATCTTTTATCTCTTTTCTTCCAGTCCACTCCTCAATTCTACTATTAATATCACTTCCATTTTTTTGTGATAATAAAATTTCACTCATTATTATTCCTATTGAATAGTAATCACATTTTTCTGTGATATTTTTACCCAATATAAGTTCTGGTGCAGAATAACCTTCTGAATATAATGGCATAGTAGTCTCGGAATCCATAACTGTTTTTATTTTACTTGTTCCAAAATCAATTAACGTAACCTTATCTGCATATTTATCATAAATTATATTTGAAGGTTTCAAATCTCTATGAATCACATTATTCGAATGAGCGTTATTTACTGCTTTTAAAATCTGAAGACATATTTCATACTTTTTTAGTTGCGTATATTTATTCCAATTTATATGGTCTAAAGTTTCACCCGGAACATAGTCCATAAGAATTCCACCATAGCATTCGTTCTCCTTAAAAGGATATAACTCTGTACTGCTATCTCTTAACTTTACTATTCCTTCACAAACATTCAATGTTCGTAAGGCTTCAATCTCTCTTTTAAAAATTAGTTTTTGCAAACCATTTTCAATCTTCGGAAAGCACTTAAGCACATACAACTTTTCTTTATTTTGCGGTTTTACTTTAAATACGATATTCCCCCATGAAGAAGATTTGTGTAATAGTTCCACCACTTCATAGTTCATAATAATTTTTTCATTCATTACCTTCTCCATCTTTCACCTCCGAGATATGCTTTTATTTCTGCATTTTTCTCACATATTCATAAATTCGCTTAAGCATTCCGTCTCTATCTTCTCCTAATTCTCCACAGATTTTTTCACCAAATCCCATATACGTATTGAATCCAAGCATATATACAGCCATTGCCATAGATAATTCACCATTTTCATCACCATACAATGATGCCACTTTTCTCAATTCATCAATAACAGTATCGTGTGGTACTTCAACGCCACCTTCTTCATTTACAACAGAATTGATTACTTCTGGCAATGCCATGCACATCTTATAAAATGCATCTTCTTCACCAGTAAGAATTGCATAAAACTGATCCATGCTTACACGGCGAATTAATCTATGCTGTACATTTTTTCCATCAACTTTTGTTGACCACTTTATATTCTGTGATTTCTTTGCAATTGCTTCAACCAACAGGCATGCACAATCATCGTCTTCCAGAATCTGTCCTTGCATTTTTATATATGTTTTTGCAGAAGATGCAGAATTCATAGTATTGTGTTTGTTCTTCATTTCTACATATATTGTATGTACAATATCTCCATCTGGCATTTGTATTCCATCTGGATTTCTGTAAATAACATCCCAGCCTGCCTGTGGGACTTCACAGCCTTTGAAATAAGAAAAAATATTCTGATGAAAATATCCTATATCATTATTATTAGACTTATCTCTCTGCCGGAAAATTTCATTATTTACAATTTCTTCCCAGCTTGTACGATACACCGATTTATCAAAAATCAGCTTGATTGGATCAATCAGATTACTGTTGAATCGCTTCAAATCATACGATTCTAGTTTTTCTCCATATTTCATAATTGTTGCACGCACATGCTTCTTAAAATCTTCTTCTGATATAAAATCTAAATTCCACACCATTTATTTTACCCCCTCTAATGATTTATGTATCTCCAACCCAATTTCATATGCTAAGTTGACAGGAACAGCATTGCCAACCTGTTTATACTGAGATTGAACACTTCCACAAAACTGCCATTCATCTGGAAATGTTTGGCATCTTGCATTCTCACGTACTGTAAACGGTCTTGCTTCCAATGGATGACATCTTTCTGTTTGTTTCTGGGATGGTGATGTCAATACCGTCAATGATGGTTCATCCAGACTCATTCTCCTAAGAATTCCTGTTCTTCCGCCTTCCATATCCCAGCAACTTTTCATATATGCTTTTGCAATCTCCGGATCAATATCTCTCCAATATCCTCCAGGTGGAACTAATTCAAATATTTTTCTTTTATTTTCTCCATATGGTACTCCTGGTCCTTCTGGACAATCCAATAAAATATCTCTCAAAACAGGCTTATAATTATGTTCTTTGGGAAATGAGAATGAAACTTTTCCCACTAAATCATTTCTAATTCCAACAGTAATTAATCTCTCTCTTTTCTGCGGCACACCAAAATCCCACGCATTTAAAACCTTTTTCTGAATGGTATATCCCGCCTGTTCAAAAATATTTGTTATCGTTGCATATGTTCTTCCCTTATCGTGAGTCAGCAATCCTCGCACATTTTCAAATAAAAACATCTTTGGCTGTAATTTCTGTAAAAAAGTTGCATAGTGATAAAAAAGTGTTCCTCTTGCATCTTCAAGTCCTAATCTTTTTCCAGCATAGGAAAAAGCCTGACACGGTGCCCCTCCCGATAATAAATCCAGTTCTCCTTTTTTTATACCAAAATAATCTTCCAAATCCAAACAAGATATATTAGCTATATCATCATGAATAACTCTCCAGTTCGGCCTATTGGTTTTCAAAGATTCTGCAGCATCTTTATCAAATTCTATTAGTCCCAATGGTTCAAATCCAGCTTTTTCTATCCCTAAAGCCAAACCTCCAGCTCCAGCAAACAGTTCTATGGTTGTAAACGCATCACTATCGATTTGTAATGGTTCTTCTTTTTGTATCTCTACAACATCTTCTATCTTACAATTTAATGTAAAACATATTTTTTCTATTGATTCAAATGAAACTGGCTCATTCTTTCCTAACCGAGCTAACACATTAAAACTTATTCCTGACGCTTCCTTCAATTCTGTGCGGTTCATTTTTTTATCTATCAGTAATTTCCATAATTTGTCATAACAAATCGCCATTATTTTTCCTCCATGCTCATAATTTCCGTGATTTACATCATATCATATCGTGCGAACCCAAACAAGTGTTTTCTCACGATATCATTAGATTTTCTCCTTTGCTTTAGAAACCCATTTTTTTCGTATCATCTTATAAAACAACATCAAATATCATTTATTCTTGATTACATTATTATAAAAAAGCCATGAGACTTAGTTAATAAAAATCTCATAGCTTTCCATGATCATGTCACGTTCCCAATTATAATTCTTTACTTTATACTACTTGCCAAAAATTAGTGGGGTATTTTCGGGTTATTTCTTCCCCACAAATGCCTCTCAAGTATTGATTTTACTGACTTTTTAAGGAGTTTTTCAAAGAGTGCCGTGGCAGATGAATAAAACTCTAATCATAAATTTCTCCTGTTCTGATATGCCCTATATTGCCAAGTTTTGCGTTGGTTTGTCGACTTTTCCGGGCATCCTATTTTTCTTCTCCCCAACTACACTTTTTGCAAAATAATGCAAAGCACTTCCATATACAGTAGTCAAATCGTAGTCAGCTCGGAGGGGCAGACTACGAATAGGGGTGTGCATCATTAAAGGCTTGATATATAAAGCATTATATAATACCGCACTTCGCCTAAATATTTTTTTGTGTTTCACACCTAAAAAATCTGTAATAACGTGGATTTAATTACTTCATCTGGCAATTTAATATATTTAAAAAAACTAGCATAAACGATAGCAAACAAGGGTGTATATATCTTTGCACTTTCCCCCCATTCAACTGTACCAGAATGTGTCTTATTATTACGCAATTTTACAAAAGATGCTATACTATTCTCATTTACTGAAGGTAACGAGTATTTTGACACAATTTCATCCACTATATCACTATTTTCATTATATAGTGTAAGTATTTTCTGTTTCAATGTATAATCCAGATATTGAAAAGCACTACTCATTGTAGTTTCTTTATTTACATCAATTTCATTATGTGCTTTAGTAAATTCGGCTATCGTATTTTTAATATTCTTTTTTAGTTCCTCAATAAGTGCATCTTTCTCTCTTTTTCTCTTATCATCTAGTTGGTAAGAAACTTCTAACGCCGTACATAAATCTTGAACATTTTTAATCGATATTCGGTTAACCATCTTATTATCTTCTGGAAGAAGTTCCAGCAATGAATTAACCTTACCATTTACAATTCCATCTATTAAATTGGGAATATAATCAAAAACACTAAATATTGGAATCACTTTATGCCATTGCCTTATAGAATAATTCTCATAAGAATCAAAAATTTTACATATTCCTGTCTTAAAATACTTTTGTTCAGAATTTCTTTGACTAAGATATACCTCTTCAAAGCAAATATTATTTTGAGAAGTCAAAATCGCAACAATTTTTCTTGCTATAATGTAATATTTTTCCATCTTTTCAAATCCTTGAGCATTTTCAAAGGAAAAACGAAAAAAGGTATACACTTTTCCAAGATTATATGCACCCCTATTTTCTGCATTATTAGTTTCTGCGGTTTGTCCTATTGAAACAGTTAATGTTACTTTTTCATTTTCAATCTGAAATTGTGTTGTCCGAGTATAGGCACTCCAAGGACGCATTTTTATTGTTCTTGCTCCATCATATTTTAATAATTCGGAGACATCTGGTTGCTCGATTGCTATGCCAGGAGTATATAATGCATTTATATTTCCACCACAAAACGTAATTGCATGAAATTTACACCAATCTTCCGTCAACATATTAAAAAATCCTTCAGCATTTCCACATGCCTTTATAATGATAGGCGTTGCAAATCTAATAGCCACATTAGTGCCAATAGGATCTGTAACAAATTTCCCATTACGCAATATTGCAATCATGCTATTATTATCTTCGCCGAATAAATATTCTGGTGTATCTGTCTTGTGTGATTTTATGCGATAAAGAGAATCATCTCTTTTTTGGGGATCACTTTGTGCTGGAAGCAAAGTGACTATATTATCTGATACATTATATGTATAAGTATCGCCTTCTACCCTTATATAGCCATAAAAATTCTCATCTATTTTTTTCATATAAGCAACATTCTCTCTCCATATAATTTTTTATTTTAACAATACTGAAATTTTTGCTAGAAAACCCCCAAGCCATAAGAAATTCCCCACTATTGGAATGGTGACGATCAGTTAGCGAACAACAGAAAAATCTGTCATTAAAGGGAAGTGCTATCTGCTACGACAAAAGGATCTTCTTTTTTAATTTGTCTTGTCTAAACGTATACGATAACTCAATTTTCCTTATAAAATAAAAACACCAGTTCTGTTAATTTGATCTATTTCTTTATTTTTTATACTATTCCGATCCGGTCTTCCAAAGGTATAAATAAGGTGTAAATTATTGGTTAATCCCAAAGAAATCCAATAAAATCGAGGATTTCACGACATCCATTAAACATTGCCGTGGCAAACAAAAAGTATTTTAATCATTATATTTTTCCTCCTGAAATACCGTAGATTGCCCAGTTTTGCGGACTTTTTTGAACTTTCCTGGCTTACATACTTCTGTGCAGTTTCTTGAAAATCACGCAAAATGCGGCAATTTACAGCCTAGTGTAGTAGTCGATAGTAGTTAATTGGTAGTCAGTTAAGGGGGTGCAGACTACTCCGATTTTTGAACCTTTTAACGATTGATTGAGTAAGGGGGATGCATTTTGAATCCCAAAGTTCAAGCACATATACCTTATTTTTTATATTTTTTTTCAAATTGTTCGTATCCTTTTTCATTCTGTGGATAATCTGAATTATGATATTCAGAATGCTCATCTTTTCTAATGACCGCCAAATTAGTAGGATCAAAAGCACGTTCTGGTTTATCTGCAACTCTATCTTTATGATGAACTTCAGCCATTCCATCTAATGGTTTACCTGACAATTCACTCACTTTTGACTTTCTCTCTTTAATTACCTTTTTCCCAAGTTGAGCCCTTTGTTTTGTAATTAAGTCTGCTTCTATGGCTCTCTGTCTACTCAATTCTTCATTATTTGAAAAAGCGTTAACACAATCTTGAGCATATCCTAATTTTTCTTGCTCCGTAATACTTCTTGGTTGCTGTCGTTTTTGAGAAATCTCTTTCTGCAAATGTGGAGTCGACATATATTCTACATCACCCACTTTTTTCAAATCGCCAGGTGGCGTACTCATCATAGCATTGGTAACCCCTTTTCTATCTGTAACAAGCAATTTATTTAATTCTTTTTCAGAAATAAAAGTTTTATTACCGATTGAAATACCTCCATCAGTAACAGCCTTTTGGATTCTCTGTTTATCTGAGTTTTCTAGATATTTATTATCCGGAAAATTGATATCATATGACGATGCTTTTCGTATCTCCAATTCTTCTTTCTTATTTTTAGATTCCATTTATTCTTCCTCTTCGTTAGCAAAACATTTCTGGATTCTTTCGTATATAATTTCCAGTTCTGTCATAGCCTTTTGTGCCTCCTCAGGACATGCCTTATTTGCATCTGGATGTATTTTTTTGACTAAGTTTATATACCATTTTTTCGCTTTTTCCGCATCCTCAAGCAATTCCTCTGAATATCCTATATTTATATTTCTTACCTCCGGACGAGCATACAATAGTGAATAAATCATCTTCACATTCTCATTTTTGAAATAAACATCAGAATTGAAATTATTCCATTGCTTTTTTAATACTGCAATTACTGAAAACAATTCTTCATATGTTTGTGCCGTAACAGACATAGGAGTAATTTCACTATTTATAACTTTAAGAATATTGTTAATTGAATCAACACTCTTTAATTCTTGAATATCCTTAATTGAACATAAGTCTTTGGCGTTAATTTTCATAACTCTATTTTCCTTTCTCACATTCTTAACTATTTCATCATTTTATCTAGTATCATATACTGACCTAGTATTGAGACAACTTTTTATCTATTAAATGTTCATAGCAATTATACTATTTTTCCAAGCATCCTACAATTCCCAAGCACAAAAATAACGCCCACGGTTTCCCCTGAGCGTCTGCTGCTTGTCTTAAACTACTTTGAACATATTCTGTTTCATCGGCTTTTTGTCTTCTGCCTTATCCACTTCTTTTCTCGCCTGCTCCAGTTCCTCCATGCGAATCATCTCGTTCTTCGCATCATCCAGGCCAAGATGCGTATATGTGTTCATCGTCACTCCAATGTCGGAATGTCCCATCAGATATTGCAGTGTTTTGGGATTCATTCCGGCTTTCGCTTGGTTGCTGCAGTAAGTGTGCCTGCAAATGTGCGGCGTAATCTTCGGAAGCTGCACCCTAAAAATGCTGTTGTATCGGTTCACCGCATTCTTAAGCCGATGCTCCCAATGAAGTGCTACCTCCGGCATTCCATTCTTATCTCGGAAAAGGAATCCCACATAACCATCCACCATAATCTCCGGAAAATCCGTTGGCCTGTCTTCCAAAATTGCCTGGAACATTCGGAACACGTCCTCCGTCATTGGAAGCTTTCTTGTACCGGCATTTGTTTTCGTGGATTCGATGTGATACTCCATGCTGCCAATTCGCTGAAGCTGATGGTCGATATTGATAATGCGGTTCTTTAAATCAATATCCTTAATGGTAAGTCCGCAAAATTCTGAAATTCGAAGTCCCGTATGGAACAAGATGTAGAACACCTCGTAATACTTGCAGTACACGTTATCATCGTGTACAAACTTAAGGAACTTTCTCATCTGGTCCTTTGTGATTGCCTCTCTAGTATCAAATCTTTCCCTTCTGTTAATTTCTGCTTTTCCAAACCAAGCACAGCACCCACACCTTCCAAAGATAATGGAAGTCCCATATAGGCTGACCACACCATAGAACATTTCCAGGACGCCGGTACAAGGTATGTTCCTGCTTCGTAGCCTAACATTCTAGAAATACAGATACGTTCAAACTGAGCATTAAATGCCCATTTCGTAACAGCTTCATCTTCCAGCGCACTCATTACTTCTTCTGGTATTTTCTCTCCTTTTACAAGATCGCCTACTTTTACTTCTCCTCCGTCCACACTATACCCAAACAAGAGAACTTCAAAATCCGGTGATTCTGCATAACGGTAAACACCAGCCTTGGCAAGATTTACAGATGAAAATGTTTCAATATCAATTTCTAAATTCAACAAAATAATTTCCCTCCAACAAAAAAATTGGGCGATATAGTAATCCTCCATACCGCCCATAACATTTATTCGTTATTCTGTTCTTTCTGCTCTTTCTTCATACGCATTCTCTTTTTCAGATAATGAATCCCGTCTGATACCATGATGCTAAATGTTCCAATCAAGAAGCCTATCGTGCATCCAAAACATACCACAAGCATAAAGTTCTGCACTTCTGTCATTGTCTCGCCCTCCCTATGCTAAGAAATCGTCATCCACTACTGCTCCGAAGTCATCTGCTGCAGTGGTCTTGCCACCGAGAGACTCACCATCTCTAATCTTCTGAATATTTCCAAGACCGCAGGCAATCCCCTTATTTCCATTTGAGTTAAATGCATAGAAGTTAAGAGATACTCTTGCATAGCATCCGGAATATACTTCACTTCTGTCCAAGATAGGTTTTACTGCACGATCGACAATCTGCGGTGCTGTTGTGCTGTTCGCATTGATGAAGTAATGTCCTTTGTAAGCCTCATCGTCACGCTCGATATCACCATCGCGAAGTGGAAGCTTGATTGCAGCCTTATTAGGCTTCTTACCGCCGAATTTTGCAACACCCTTCCTCAATCGCAGCATCGATTGCTTTATTGACTGCATTTACGGTTTCTGTATCGTCCTTTGGAATAAGTACAGATACAGAATACTTTTCAGCTCCCCCATTGATGGAAACAGGCTCCCAACCGTGGAAATAAGAAAGTTTTGTGTTGATACCGGTGATAACTTTTGTTCTGTTCATGTTTGCCATAATACTAATCCTCCATAATTTTATCAAATTCGTTTTCTGCGTTTGTTACGTTCATAGCCGGACGCTTGTCTGTATTTGGTACCAGTATCGGCTTGCCCGGTGGTTTATAAATGAGGTCACCGAGAATTTCCTCAAAAGCAGATTTTCCCATCAGTTTCTGCATCTCTGTCATAGGAATTAACGTTTGACGGTAAATATCTGTGTAACCATGTTCCCTTGCTGCTTCTGCAACCAGAAGTTCATCACGGTACTTGCGATTGGAACGGCCTTCAACTACTTTAAATCCATTCCACTCTTTTCCATGATGAATGGCAGCCTCCGTTGCATAAGCTGTGATTTCATTTGCCCACTTGGTCAGATCTGGCAAAACATCCAGTACTTCTTCAATCTCCGCATCTGTCAGAAGTGGCGGCATCTTAAATTCCAGTCTTGCCAACTTCATTTTTTCCTCTGCTCTTGCTCTGCATTTTACTGATACCTTGCAGAAGGTACACCATTCTCCTGGAAGATACTCACCATCGCCATCGTAGGCCATCTGTGCCTTCGGCTTCAGTTCTTCCTCTGCCCAAACTTTCAGTTCCTCAATCGGAATAGTCCATGTACTGACATTTTCCCTTCTTGGCTAAAAGATAGTCATAGAAACTTCTTTGATATCGTAAAGGGCATCGTAGATTTCTAATGTTCCAAGTGCATATAGCATCATCTAAGGGTTGTGTTCCGCTTCGACAAATATGCCTTGTCCATATTTGAAATCAATGATATGAAGCTTGTCATCGGAAATGATGATGCAGTCCCCTGTTCCAAATCCCTCCGGCACATAACAGGAAAAATCAAGTTTCTGCTCAATGAGAATCACCGGATCTTTGCAGGACTTTTTTGCTTCTTCGTATTGCTCCATGACAAATTCCGCATAAGCATCGGTGCATTCTTCCATTTCATCTGAGTTGTAATCAGAAACAGGACGCTTGCTTCGCTTCTTTAAGAACTTCTTCAGCTTATGCTCACATAGAGCATGTGCCGCAGTTCCTTCCCTTGCCGCTTCCGATGTGGTGTTTTCAAACTCTAACTCCAGTCTTGCAGATGGTGTGCAGTTCAACCATCTGTGCGAACCAGAAGCGGATAATACTGCATGGCCCAGGTCAGCCTCTCTTGTGCCTTTGGCACAATTCACCTTCTGTTTACTCATTTTCAATCGCCTCCGCATCTTTTAATACTGCTGCAAAGTCTTTTGGATCAATGTCGCTCAGACGGCTTGCTCCGTACTTAGTTACAATCGCTCTAACTTCTGCCGTGTAACCAGCCTGACTTTTGCTTGCTTCGAGCTATCTCGTTTATCTGAAATTTTCTTGTTTCCAAAAACTGGGCCTGTTCCGGACTAATGGAAATTGGTGTGTACTTCATTCCCTCTTCCAGAACTGCTACCTTATTGAAATTGGAGCTGCCGCCAAAAGCGGAAGTCCAACTGTCTCTGCCCCTCTGTGGATCCTTTACGGTTCCCGGATCCTCCAGAATACCGCCCGGCGTGGCACCATTTGCAAAGAACTTGGCACCATACTCTTCGCAGGCAATGGCCATACCAATGGCATTCTTCGCCATGGCAATCGGAGAATATCCTACCAGTCCGTCAAATCCCAGACCGGGAATATGAAGCACATCCGAAGGTTTCAGATTCACCATACTTCCTTTCATGGTCGGTGCATCATCCTTGCTGGTGTTATACTGATAATAAAGCTGTCCCTTATCATCCCTGTCCACCGTCATTCGGTTTGGCATCAGGGGATACAATGCAATAATCTCTCCCTTTCCACCCTCTGAGTTATATTTGTACACATGAAGTGGAAGGCTTGCCACCGCCTCTGACAAAATGCGCACACAGGAATACACCGCCGTCATCTGCATAGCAGAACGCTCATTGACATTCTTACCAATGGAACTACCACCGATAAAGAATCGGTATGCACTGCCCGATGTTGCATTCTTTGGCTTATCTCTTGATTTGAAAATTCCTTTTAATATTCCCATAGCATTCACGCTCCTTTTTATTTCCAAATTTTTCATTGACATTTTTTAAGATCATTCCATATAATATATTAGACACGTCATCAGACGCGTCCACGGAAAAAATTCAAGTTATTGACTTGAATCACTTTTGTGCTATAATGTTTATAGAGGATAGCGACGAGATCAGCTATCGTTGGCTATGAAGCAATTGACTGTGTCGGTATGCAGCCCATTGTGGAGCCCGACCTTGGGTTATGCGATAACCTCAAACCGAATAGGCTCTTTGGAGCTGAAAGAAAACGCTTTTACAGGGCCTTGCGCTTGCAAGGTTCTTTATTGTATCAAGAAAACCACGCGATAGTCGCGTGGTTCCGTGAAAGCTTTAGCGGTGTATTCAGAAATAAAAACTCCTAATGTGTATAATAAAAACGTGACCTGCCAGTTACGTAAATAAAAACACATTAGGAGGACCGTATAATGTCAGAACAAAATACAGACGTAAAAAGCTTAGCACATACAAAATGGAATTGCAAATATCATGTAGTGTTTGCACCTAAATATCGAAGGAAAGTATTTTATAACGAAAAGAAAGAAGCAATTCGTGAAATAATCCGAACACTGTGCCAATGGAAAGGTGTTGAAATCATCGAAGGAGAAGTATGTCCGGATCATATTCATTTACTTCTGAGTATCCCGCCCAAAATGAGCGTTTCGGGATTCATGGGATACTTAAAAGGAAAGAGTAGCCTAATGATATTTCAGAGATTCGGAAATATGAAATTTGCATACCGAAACCGCGAGTTTTGGTGTAAGGGATACTATGTTGATACAGTAGGGAAGAACACGGCAGCAATAAAAAGTTACATAGCCAACCAGCTAAAACAAGATAAGGAAATGGATCAGATTAGTCTATTCGATCCGCGAGACCCGTTTACGGGTAGCAAGTAATCCTGCGCGTGGCTGGCAGGCCAATAAAAGACGCACTTGTGCGTGGCTAGTAATATTAGGGCTATGCCCGAAAATGAAAAACCACCCGCTAGGCGGGTGGATGTTTATTTGCACAGCGACGAGCTAAAGTCCGGGTGTGAAAATTTTATGAATATATCAACTTGGAAATTCAGATAAAGAAGATACAGAAAAAATAAGTGCGACAAAAAAGTGATGTATTGTAACATAGTTTTTATGATTGATATTTTCGTAATAAGCAAAATAACGCAATATCGTTATTATGTTATTGCGATAACGGATGTTAGATCTCTGGGTCTAAGCACAAAATGGAGGACACTTATGATTAAAAAAACTATGAAAGTACGGGAAAATACATTTAGAAAATTGGAAGATCCTTTTGAAAATGGAGCGGCTAAGAAATATGTATTTTATGTTAAAGTAGATGATGTGGCAGAAGGAATTCCAATGGCAACAAATCCGAGGGATCAGAAATTAACGTCAGGTGTTGCGACTGCGATTAAAGAGTCCTTATTAAGCAACGATGGATATTTTCATTTAAAGAACAGAGGTATTGTTCTTTCTGCAGAGAGTGTTCATTACAATAATAAAGAGAAAATTGCAACGATTATTTTTTCGGATGAACTGAGCCATGGGAATATTGATGGTGGACATACATACAAAATAGTCTGCGAACATAAAGGTGAAAATTTAGAACAGTATGTGCAGTTTGAAGTAATGACAGGAGTGGAAGATATTATAGAGAATTTAGCTGAGGCTCGAAATACGTCTGTTCAGGTAGATGCTAAATCAATGGCTGAATTAGCAGAAAAATTTGATCCTATTAAAGAAGGATTAGAAGGAATGCCATTTTTTAAGAGAATTGCATTTAAGCAGAATCAGATTTCCGTAGATGATGAAACAGGTAAGAAAAATAAAATGATTGATGCTCGTGAAATTGTTGCAATTATAAGTATGTTTAATATTAGCTTATATGATGCGCTTCATCATCCTACCCAAGCATATTCATCAAAAGCAAAAATGTTGGATATGTACCTTAAAAATCCCGAAGAGTATAGAGAATATGTAAATATTATGCCGGATATTTTTGATCTTTATGATGCAGTTGAAATGGAATTTGCTGATGCTTATAATGCTGGTGGCGGTCGTTATGGAAGAAAAAAATATGCTGGTTACAAAGATGGGAAAATTGTAGCAAAAAGCAAATTTGGCTTAAATAAAATGCAGTATAAGGTACCGGATGGTTTGTTATATCCTGTAGTGGCAGCGTTTCGTTCACTTCTTGTAAAAAATAAAGTTACAGGGAAATATGAGTGGAAAAATGGAGTTGGACCGATTGATGTATGGGATAATAACAAAGAAGATCTCGTTAATAAAATTATGAATTTTGCAGCATCAATCGGAGATAATCCTAATGCGGTTGGTAAAGATTCAAATATTTGGGATCTTGCATATATGACTATAATGTTAAGGAATATGCCATAATATGAAAAAGAAAAATTATAAAGTAAAACTTAAAGTTAAAGAATTGTTGGAAGAACGAAATATTACACAGAAAAAGCTTGCACAAATATCTGGCATTAGAGAATCTACGATAAGCGATATTGTTCGCGGCACACGAACGGTAATTAACTTTGAACATTTATCTAAGATAGCAGAAGCATTGGAAATTGATAATATTTCGCAGCTTATTGATTTTGAGGAAATATAATTATAGGGGAGTTGAATTGCGCTTCCCTAAGTTAAAAAGACAAAACGCTACCTTTTTCTAAAACTTTTGTTTCAAGCAAAATAAAGTATACATATTTGTAAGGCAAGAGATGTGTATGACTTTGGAGAAAATATATTTATGAATAATGAAAAATATTTAGATGAACTGGATGGTAGATTACAGGTTTTGAATGAATTACGAAAAAGAATAATCGAATTGAGTAAGGCAATTATTGGAGATACACTTTATAAGGAGGATTTCTTTTTTACTTCTGCTATGGATCGAAGCGTTGTTTTATTAGATGGAATTTCTGAGATGATAAAAAATAGAAACTTAGCTTGTGGAGGGATTTTGTACGTTCGCAGATAGATAATTGTATGCGGATTTTCGCGGCCTTTATTGCAGAAAGTCAGACAGATTTTATTGACGGATTCTTTGTTGGAAAGAAAATTAGTGATATGAAAGATAATCGTGGAAATAAAATGAAGGACTATATTTTGCGACAAAGATTAGCGGAATATGATGCTAAATTAGATTTAGTGTATAGAAATTTTTCGGAATATGTCCATTTGGCCGAAAAAGCGTTTTATTCGAGTGTAACTACATCTTCATCAGAACAGTATGATATTGAGTTCTCAGTTGGATTGCCATTAAAAGAAAAAGCAAATCCTGTACTGCTTGAAGTAGCGAATGCATTTGTATATTATGTAAAATTACAAAATAATCTTGTTAATCAAATAGTTATTTCGAAAGCAGGTTGGTAGTAACGCGCCCAAGTTTTTACTACGATTGATAACTTTAAAATTGGAAGTGTAGAGTTACATTTCCTTGGTTCAAAAAGATGATAGAGGATGCGGATGCAGCTAATGCGTATCTACATTTTGTCCACGCACTCTGTGAGATGGCATGTAATCAAAAGCGGATCAGCGTACAGGAAAGAGAAGTGGAGAACGAAAAATATGCATTCCGGTGTTTTCTTCTCCGACTTGGCTTCATCGGAGAAGAGTACAAAGTGGAGCGGAAGATTTTGCTTAAAAATCTTACTGGGTCCTCTGCATTTAAGAATGGGGAAAATAAGTAAATTTAAATAGCATTGAGATTGAGCCGATGGCTCTTTCTCTCGTAGAAGAAATAGTACGGCTTGCCAGATGGCAGGTCATTTTTTATGCCTTGGAGGTGATCATTTGAGAAAATTAAAGAAGTACAAGCCGACCAAATTCAAGGCGAAGGATTCCGTTTATAACAAGGAACTGGCGGACTATGCAGTTTCCTTTATTGAATGTCTGTGTCACACCAAGGGAACATGGGCAGGAAAGCCATTTGAACTGATTGACTGGCAGGAGCAGATTATTCGGGATATTGGGAAAATCGGAACTTGCGGCTGCAGTGGCACTGCTTCTGACTTGTGGAGATGGAGAAGAGAGAGGTGAAGTTTATGGCTGTGCTGCAGACAGGCAGCAGGCATCTATTGTATTTGAGGTTGCGGCGGACATGGTAAGGATGTGTCCGGCGCTGAATAAGAGAGTGAAGATTCTCGCTTCCCAGAAAAGGATTGTATACCAGTCAACCAACAGTTTTTATCAGGTGTTGTCGGCAGAGGCTTATTCTAAGCATGGATTCAATATTCATGGAGTTGTATTTGATGAGCTGCATACACAACCGAACAGGAAATTATTTGATGTAATGACCAAGGGTTCTGGAGATGCCAGGACACAGCCTTTGTATTTTCTGATAACAACAGCAGGTACAGATACAAACAGTATCTGCTATGAGACACACCAGAAAGCAAAAGATATCATTGAGGGAAGAAAAATAGACCCGACATTTTATCCTGTGATTTATGGTGCAGAGGAAACGGATGATTGGACAGATCCGAAAGTATGGAAGAAAGCAAATCCATCTTTAGGAATTACAGTAAGTATTGACAAGGTTCAAGCAGCCTGTGATTCTGCCAAGCAGAATCCGGGAGAAGAGAATGCGTTCAGACAGCTTCGACTGAACCAATGGGTCAAACAGGCAGTTCGCTGGATGCCGATGGATAAATGGGATGCCTGCAATTTTCATGTAAATGAAGATGATTTAGAAGGCCGTGTATGTTATGGTGGTTTGGATTTATCATCTACCACAGACATCACGGCTTTTGTGTTGGTGTTTCCACCGATGGATGAGGATGATAAGTTTGCCATTCTACCATATTTCTGGATTCCGGAAGATACCTTGGAACTTCGAGTCCGAAGAGACCATGTTCCATATGATATCTGGGAGAGGCAAGGGTTTTTACAGACTACAGAAGGAAATGTAGTTCATTACGGATACATTGAAAAATTTATTGAACAATTGGGAGAACGATTTAACATCCGTGAGATTGCATTTGACCGTTGGGGAGCAGTACAGATGGTGCAGAACCTTGAAGGGATGGAATTTACAGTTGTTCCATTTGGACAGGGATTTAAAGATATGAGTCCACCGACAAAGGAACTGATGAAGCTTACACTGGAGCAGAAATTAGCTCATGGAGGACATCCGGTGCTTCGATGGATGATGGATAATATTTTTATTCGAACAGACCCAGCAGGAAATATCAAGGCAGACAAAGAAAAATCCACAGAGAAGATTGACGGTGCCATTGCAACGATTATAGGATTGGACAGAGCAATTCGTTGTGGAAATATGAATACAGAGAGTGTGTACGATGCGAGAGGAATTTTATTCATATAAATAGGGAACATTTTCAAGCGTTGCTTAGTGAAATGTTCCCTATGAGGATTCATTATCTAATTTGTTGAGTAAAACAGTAGTTATATTGGATGGAATATGTATGCGCTCTTTTTTGAGTAAAGTGCGTTTCTTTTGATTTTGTTCATAATCACGGTCACCCTTGGCAAATGTTGAACAGCAAAGGAAATCACATTTTGCGTCTCCATTTGGAGAAGTATGGATGAGAAAGACAAAACTATCGATCACAACATGGCTGGCAATAAGATAATCCGCTTTGATGTTGGTATAAAACGAATACATTCGAGGCATGAAGGAATAAAGATTAAATTCATTATCCAAAGAATTGTCATTTATACAACAAATGCCATTGAATCTCTGAATTCCACTTATCGGAAGCTGA
>OHBO01000444.1_pt1 | contig 18886 bp, 6 predicted proteins | sample 1577431 | NCBI WGS metagenome assembly OHBO01 (sample SAMEA3879544, study PRJEB24766) | human gut metagenome | biome: human-associated habitat; feature: feces | place: USA | collected 1985/1987
ATGCCACGGTACACCGAACAATACTCGTCCATCCCTTGTCTTCGGTATCATCAAAGCCGAATTTCCTCCCAAGAAAGCGGCATCGACTACAATATGCACTCCCTGACTGGGACGTACTTTCTTGCGACTCTCCGGCTTATCCATTTGCATGATATCGTCCACATAAACACCGGTAGCGTTCACTACCCCTTTTACATTTACTTCATACGTTCCGCCTTCGAGAGTATCTTCCAAAGCCGCCCCGCAAATCTTCCCGGAATCATTCTTAATCAAAGACGTTACTTTCATATAATTGATGCATATCGCACCGTGGTCATGAGCACTCTGCATCAATGTAATCGCCATTCTCGAATCGTCGAATTGCCCGTCGTGGTAAACCACGCCTCCACGCAAATGATCGTGCAGCAGTCCCGGCAGCTCCTTCAAGGTCTGTTTCTTGGACAAAGGCAAAGACCTCCCCAAGCCCAATCGCCCGGCCAACAAATCGTAACAACACAACCCGATGGTATAAAAAGGACGTTCCCACCAACGATAGTTGCCGATAATGAAACGCATATCCTTTACCAAATGGGGGGCATTGCGCCATAAGCGACCACGCTCATGCAACGCTTCCACAACCATAGATACATCGCCTTGTTGCAAATAACGAACCCCTCCATGTACCAGCTTCGTGCTTCGACTCGAAGTCGCTTTTGCAAAATCGTGTTGTTCTACCAATAGGACACGGTATCCCCGGCTCGAAGCATCCACCGCCACGCCCAAGCCCGTAGCACCGCCACCTATTATCAATAAATCCCATGGTCTCTTTTCTTCGGCCATCTGTTTTATCAAGCCTTCACGTTTCATTTTCTTATCTTTCGATTTTTGATTTCTTATTAAATCTTGCGATTACTTTCTTTTTATGTGACAAAGAAAATAAAAAAGCAAGTATAAACCAAGAAAAAATGTAAAAATTTTTCGTTTCGTTTTCTTTTCAATAATATTTCATTTCGTTTTCAAAATAAATTCTCAATATTATTTGTGCATTATTCAAATAAATTTTACATTTGTATGGAACAAATATTATAATATTATTATGCTTAGTATAGCCGAAAGACACAAACACATTCTTGACAAGCTCAATGCGCAAGGATTCGTGAAAGTTTTAGATATCGCCCGCGAATTGGACGTGACACCTGTAACGATACGAAAAGACTTGAAATTACTGGAAGAAAAGAAATTGCTATTTCGTACACATGGAAGCGCCAGTCCGGTAAACCCTCACACGGCAGATATCAATATACATATTAAAGAGCGAATAAACAGCGATGCCAAACGGCGTATCGCCCATACAGCCATTCGTCTACTCGATCCGAACGACTCGATTATCGTCGCCTCGGGAAGCACAGTGTATGCATTCGCCGAAGAAATTACAGACGATCTAAACCTGACAGTCGTCACGGCTTCGCTCAATGTCTCTACTTTGCTCAACCGTTTCGAGCACATTCATGTGATCCAGCTCGGCGGAACATTGCGAAAAAGTTCTTTCTCGGTCATCGGCGATTTAGCTGCACAGGCATTCGACAATCTTACTTGTTCCAAACTATTTATGGGAGTAGACGGTATAGACCTCGATTTCGGGCTGACGACCTCGAACATAGACGAAGCCCGGCTCAACCAACGTATGATCGCAGCCTCGCTACGAACGATCGTCCTTGCCGACTCTTCCAAATTCGGGAAAAGAGGATTCGGGAAAATCTGCACACTCGACCAAGTCGATGTCATCATCACCGACTCGGGTATTTCGCCATCGGTAGCGAAAAGCATAGAGGAAGCAGGAATAGAACTAATCATTGCATAAACCTCAAATCGAAAGGGAACAAAAGGGGCGGGAATGTTATTCCCGCCCCTTTTGTTTATCTCCGAATCTTAAATTCCATATTAACAAAGAAAAGACCTGCTTCACACGACGCAAGCAGGTCTTTCACCAACGATAAGTGTCGCCAACTCAAAAGCTATTTCACTACCACTTTCCCCTTAATTAAACTGCTTCCTTCGATACGTATCATATAAACTCCCGATTCGAGTTCAAATTCCTCACTTTCCCCATAGGCTTTGCGGCTCGCTCTCTGACGCCCGAGCGTATCGTAAATACCTATACTTTCGCCACCTTGTAAATTAACGATTCGCAATTGTCGTTTTCCCGGAGAATAGAATGTAGGCTGCTGCATTTCATCGGAAAAAGTTTTAAAGGATAGAGAGAAACGTCCCGTTTCCATCGCTCGATCATCTACCGTAAAACTATACGGCGCATGTTTCAAGTCCACTTTCCGCCCCGTCGATCTATCGGTAAGAACCACAGCATCATAACGATCATATTCCGAATCTTCGGTCAACGATATTTCATAAATTCCCGATTCGCCGGTATAGATACCCACCGGAGTTTCCCCTTCGATATCGGCAGTTTGAGTATGAGCAAATCGGACTCCCTTTTCATTGTAGACATAAATCTGCGGAATCCTCGGGTCGAAACTCATCATTTTCAACGCATCGTTTCCCATGTCGAAATTCATGGGTTCTCCGTACACATTATCGGCAACAACCGATACATAGTCGCAACCCGCCGATAAATTACTCCCCGAAATTTTCAACTGTACACCGTGAGGAGCCGGCAACGTATTCAACGGGATAACAGGCTTGGCAAACAGAAGTTCCTCCGATTCCTTCACCGTAGCAGTCTGCGTGAATACCGCCGAGAAAGGAGCAATCGTGTTTCCTTCCCACGAATTTATCGAAACAAAACGGCTGGCCTCCGGGTCATAAGTATAGAGTATATGGTCGATACTCATTCTTTCGGTAGTATAAGAGCACAAATAAGGCACACCGAAAAGATTCCAACCCATATTCTCTTTATACGTAAAATGAGGACGGCCACCGACCAAAGTCTTCAAATTATGCTGTTTCAACAAAATACTTTTCCCTTCTTCTGCCGATTCTTCATAAACAGGCAATGCCGATGAAGATTTCGAGAAACGCACAGTCACCGCATCCGAAGCAGAAGGAGTCGCCATGAGATAACCGACATTCGCGCCCATCTGGTTATTTTCAAACGCCCAATATTTACTATTCTGAGGAGCAACTACGCTATACAAATCTTCGGCTCGCTTAGCCCCGTCATACTCGTATAAATATAAACGGTTCTTGTCGTCCCCCGATTCATCTCCGGCCTGTATAGCCTCTACCGGTAAACCGTCTATCGTAACGCCGTTCAACATCGTACCGTTCCCGACTTCAAGAGAGAATGGCAGACTCACCATATCCCAAGAAGCTGTCGTATCATTAATAAGCGGTTTCAAATCACGCTCTATGGCCAGATTATAAAGCGATACAGCATGCTCTCCTGTCCGCAAACCCGCAGCATGGTGAAGCAACAAATAGGACGGTGCGAAATCTTTCGTAAGGGCATCGGTCAGCCGCACTTCACTTTCCTTGCCGACATAGACGACGCTTCCCGCATGAGGATAATAATTATCGCTCACGTTGACAACCTTCTGCGGAGTCGTATTCCAAGTTTCGAAACAACCGTAATCCGGGCGAATTACTTCACCTTCCCCATGAAACTTATCGGTAAACAGCCGCACATTACCCAGCACATCGCAATCGGTAGACAGATCGATAATATCGGTATATTCCTTACCATTCCTGATCTTAGGCACTGTATATCCACCGATAGTCGTCACCGGATTTCCTTCATGGTCTACACCTGTTTCCTGTAAAGCTCCTATTCCAAACAAGACTGCATCTTTCTGGTCGGATAGCTGATAACGCAAATGTGTATCATCGGTAATATAATCCCCGACATAAAGCGGACTATAAGCATTCCCCGACACCGAGGTCACCTCTCCGTTTATCGTATTGATTATCTTTCCCGTACCGCCGATTTGTGCTCCCTCGCCGGGGGCTGTCACATGAATGGCTGCCGCATGCTCGTCCAATGCGACAGCGGCGCTGCCTTCTTTCACCGTATTGTCATGTACCAAAACATTGTAGAGCAACCCGTCCGTTTCCACCACAGCACCGTCGGGGTTCACATTATTATATATAACACTATTGACGATGGCGAACGAGTCGGCGACGATCACCGCCGGGCTGTTTTTGCTTCCCGTAATATGAAAGCCATTCAGTTCCGCCCAATTCTCCACAATCGTCCCGGCGGCACGGTCATTGTCCGAACGCACGACAGGAACCCCTTCCGCCTCTACCGAAAGGATACTTTCCGGTGCATTCTTTTCCAACAAACCGGGACGTTGAGTCAGCTTCGTTTCGTTGGTTCCCCGGAATCCGCCATAAACTTTCACATTTGCCATCCACTGTAAAGTCGTAGGCAAAACGTAGTCTCCGCCGGCTACCCACACCGTACCATAAGTTCCGCTCTCTTCCGGGTCTCCCGAATAGTACGCCGAATAAATGGCTTCCTGTAAATCGCCCATAGCATCGTCCCAACTGGAACCCAATCCGAATCCGTTAGGCTTCACATATAAATTAGGATAGAACAACCGTTGGTACTCATAAGCACCTATATCTATGCTGTTACCGGCTATACGACGATTGCCTCCGGCATCCACGAACATGACTCTCGCCAGCGAATCGCCGGGAGCCACAGGCTCTTCTACCGAACCAAACGAATAATACGCAAATAAATCGGTGTACCATTTATCGTTTTCCGCTTTATTATATGAGTCGCCTGTCATGTATCGATACCCCGTATTGATCAGTTTACGCCCCGGACGTATGTTATACTTTTTGTCCAACGGAGTCGCTTCATCGGGAGCTTCGAAACGGGGACCGTACGACATATCCTCATTGTCGGAACTTAATGTTTTATTGATATTGGCAGCCTTATCGCCCAATACGACACCTGCGGAACTATTCCAATAAACATACTCGGCATTCGGCTGCTCTGCCGTCGCATCGTCCACCTGAACGGCATTGCTGTACAGGGTCGCATTCTGCACATCTATCTGGTTGTTCAAATCTCCGACAGTAGGAACAGCCGAAGTATAATTCCTCCAAAATATATTGTTATAGATCTGCAAAGGTTCGGCGACAAGCGCTCCACGTGCGTACAATCCGCCTTTGGAGTTATTGGCTATCGTGTTGCTGACAATGTTGCCCGTCCCGTTCAAAGCAAGCCCCCAAGCCTTGTTGGAATGAAGCACGGTATTATATATATTGCCTTTATTCAGATACACAGCCGCACCTTTTTCTCCGGCAGCCGTATTATCGACAAACACGCTGTTCCGAATCGTCGTACTGCCATTGGCTGCATACACGGCCGCACCGGTCGAACCCTCGCCTGTCGCATCGGCTGCATTTCCACCGACAAAAGTAAAGCCCTCTATGTTTACAGGAGCCAACGCCCCGTTTTCTCCGGCCGTATCCATCGACTCGTCTATATAAACGAGGTGTTTCGAATCGCTTCGATTTCCTCTGATATAAGTCGGGTACAATATAGGATCACGCAAATTATCCATAGCGACATCGGTCCCCGTGATGTTGTTGGGATATCCGCCCCTCAATGTCAAACTCTTGGTCGAGTATTCCAGATTTCCCACATCGGGTTTCTCCAAAACGAACGAATAACCGCTTGTCCCGTCTTGCAGGAACGGCACATAGTCGCCCGAAGCAATCTTGATATATTTATCTTTTTTATTGGGGCTGAGCAACAGTACCTGAATAGCCTGATGAATGTTAGACGTAGCCCTTTCCCACGTTTCTCCGTTGTTTTCTTTATCCGAAACTGCTTCGGAACTCTTCACATACAGTATATTACCGCCGAAAGGAGTCAACGATACCGTTTCATATTCATAAGCCCCTATATCGATCGTCCCCTCCTTCCACTCTTTCACATCGATCATATCTACACCGTCTTTCTTAATAATGTGATATGTATCGGGTTCTTTGGTAATACGCCATTTACTGTTCAGCGTATCCGGCACATTCTCGCGGCCCGACACTTCCTGCACGGCATAATATCCTTTGCCGGAACCATCGAGTACGACAGGTTCCGTCGTAATTGTCGTACTCTTCACCGAGCCGTCGGGATTCATTTCGATAACCGTATTCAGTCGACGTGTACCACCATTCGTACCCCGGTTAACCAGCGTCGAGAGCGAAGGCAGAGAGAAATCGGCAGAAGCGAAATAATTTCCCGCTCCGGCATAATCGCTGGGAAATCCGAACCGAGGCCCCATAACCGCTTCATTTGCCCGATCCAGAAAGACCTCGAAATTTCCTGCATCTTCATCGACATCGGCTGCCGAAGTAATAATTTCCCAATGGTCTGCATTGATACGTTCGGCATCGTCATTCCCCCAGATAACCGTATTGGTAAGATTATTCCCGGCTGTCGAAGCCGAATAAACGGTACTACCCGATGTTACATCGCCCGACACATTCTCGGCATGGGCATTACGCACGATCGTATTGTTGATTAACTGCGATGTCGAACCGGATTCGGCATAATAGGCCGAGCCCGTCGATGCCGTATTGTTGTAAATCACCGTATTGACGATGAGCGACTTCCCGCCTTCCCGCAGATAGACCGCACCTCCCGATTTACCGGGAGCCTCGTTCCCGCCCAATATAGAACCATAAATCTCTATATCGCTGGCATACACGGCTCCTCCCCCGAAATCGGCCGTATTGAGCAACAATTGGCAATTGCGCAAAGCAATCGGAGCCAAAGCACATAAAGCCCCGCCTCCATGATCGGTACACGACGAGTTACCTTTTACCATCTTTATTCCATCGAGTACAACCCTGCGAGTAGCCTCCGAGTCTTCATAATAAGCCACATGCGAATTACCGGAACCGCCGCCTATATCGCCCGAAAGAATCGTTTCATTAGCGTACTCGAAATCTTCGAGCAAGCCGTTCCCGTTCCAATCTTGACGAGGTCGCTCGCTCAAAAATGCCTCCCCTTCGTAATACTGGTCCGATGAAGGCATAGCCTGAGTTTCTTCTTCCGTAACGATATTAATATCCAACTCCGAAACCGTATTCTCCGACTGATTCTTATTGTCTATCGTTATATCGCTAATTTCCACGGTATATGCAGCTTTTCCACCGGAATAAGGATGAACAGAGACGAGCGAAAGCATATCGCCATTGGACAATGTATTTTCCTCATCAGTAATCTCTACGGAGGAAGTGCCGTCATATACCAATCCGGTCTTTAAATCCACCGTCAGTTTGTACTCTCCATTACTAACTCTTCCATTTATAAGCAAAGACTTTCTTACACCGGCTGTCGAATATAACTGTATACGCAACCTGCCGTCCTCGTTCCCTTTACTCAAATCGGTAAAACGTATCGTTGCATGCAAATACCGATTACTCGGGTTTGTTCTTTCGTATTTCACCGCCTGTGGAAAACGGAAGTAGGCTCCCAATTGGTCATTATAATAAGTATACTCTTGCCAAAAATACCTCCTGTACCTCTCGTTTGTTAATACGACACCATCGTTCCCCGAAACTGTAATAGATGCCCTATTAGGACTTGGACAATAATGCATACCGTATGCTCCTGCCGAATTTCCGGCAGCATAATAATCGGAGACATTGGAAGAATATGTATTCAATTTTTCCGCTTGCGAAAGATTATTCAAGCTCACCGAGGCATCATAAGGAACACCCGTAGAAGTCTGATGAAGAATATCGGTATCGAGAATTTCCGTCGATACCGTCGTGGAATTCTTGCGATTATCGATCGTAGCGCTATACAACTTTACACCGGCCGGTAATCCCGAGACGCGAACAGCCTCGATGACCGGAGCTGTCGCCCAATCGGTATTTCCGATAGCCAGATATCGCAAATCGTAAATATACTCGGTAGTGCTGTCGGTAGCGATGACCGGCAATTCCAGCTCATGAGGGAGTTGGAAGCCATTGACCGTCACAACAGGAGATGACGGTGACTTCTCATCGGTCGTGAAATGCAAGAACCACGAAGAGGGTTCGTCCTCCAATGCCTTTACCTCTGGATAAAAGGTAATCTCTCCATCACCGCCCAATGTATAGGAATAGTCTCCTTTGTTCCATACACCGGTGGCATCGACACGCTTCGAGGGTTCCACTTTAAACGATTCTATCCAACTCTCGTAATAAGGCAAGTTACTGCCCCGGAATCCTCCGTATATCGATGAATATCTGTTAAGAATAAAAGAAGTTCCCCAATTATCCTCTTTCACCGAAGTTTTCGGGTTATACGTTCCCTTCGAGACCCATATCTCGCACCGGCGAGTATCCTTATTCGGATCGTGTTCGAAATTGGCCTCATTCCCGAAATAATCGAGAGCTTGCTGTATATCGCCCAAAGCGTTTCGCCAACTGCGGCCGTTCGCCAACCCCTGTGCCGTTTGCGACACATACAACCGGTAGATTCCGTCTGCCCCCTTTTCGGCTTCGGTATCTCCCGCAGGGTCGATAACAAATATCCCGTCATAAGCAAAAGCTCCTATCTCGAAATAATCCCTCAAAGAAGAATCCTCTTTATAAAAACGATTCGTTCCGAGCAAATCGAGTCGAGAAACATGCAATGCCTCCATGAGCGGAGAGCCCGGCTGCTCGGCTCCGATACCGGCACGAATCAACGCCGATACACGTTTCAAAGTAAAATCGAGGTTATCGGGGTCGGTAAAACCGGGAGCATTCAAGCCCACTATGGTCGATGTATTCTCATTCGTACTCGTCAACGCCATGTTTCCGAAACCCACGACTTTGATACCTTCGACCGCACAATGATTAAAGATATAGTTTTGATACCGCACGCCCGTAAAGGTCGTATCGACCTGCTGGGACATGTTTCCGTATATATTTTTTCCGTTACCGGAATCGTTCATCCAGAATACAGAATTGATGATAATCGGCTTCACGCCTATCGATATACCACCACCGGAGCCATTGTTCACAGTCGTGTTATCGACCACCGTACAATTTACGACCATCGAAGAGTCGTCGGCATAAATACCTCCGCCATTGGCTCCCACGTTATTATAAACTATCGAACCGGTAATCCGGCCGCCCGGAGCTAAGTAAACTCCTCCGCCCTTATCGGAAGCAGCACAGTTGAAAACGGCACAATTCTGCAACAATCCGTTCGACGTAACCTTAACACCGCCACCCGACTGCCACTCTTCGTCAGACGGGTGATTGGCATTTCCATAAACGATATAAACACCGTTGAGCAAAGCTATTTCGGGGTTGGGATCATCGTAATAAGCTGCGCCCTCGGCAGGCATCGTGGCGTTGTCTTTATGCTGCTTCATGCCGAACGTTACGACACGATAGGCGCTTTCTTCTGTCGAACTGCCGATCATACCGTTGAAAAAAGTTCTGTTCAAACGCATATTACGTCCTTCCACGGTCTCATCGTCAGAGATTCCCGCAAACCCTCCATACACCTCTATCCCTGCCGGAATAATAAACGAAGCGGTACGAGGCTGATCGGGAAGAACGACATCGGTAGGATAATAAGTGCCTTTCGCAACCCTCACTTGAATACGAGTAATATCTCTATATCGACCCGATACGTACGTCTCCTTATTGTGAATAATATAACCTGCCCAGTTGAGAGCTTTTTGCAATTTCGCTTCGCAAGCGGCATTCGCCCACGACGAACCGTCTACCGTACCGTTAGCCGCCTTCGTCACATAAATGACTCCCACCTGTTCTCCGTCGATAGTCTTGATAGCGGGCATAATCGGCTCGCTTTGGTCTATTTCGTATGCCCCTATATCGATAGAACAGTCTTTAAAACGGTCTGTATAGTCCATATCGGTCTCGGGTAATTTAATCCCTTCGGGACTATTATTCCCGGCATTGATACAGGGTGAAGTGCCCTGTAAACGATAGTCGTTATTTTCTTTATTTCCCGACGAACGATCCACGAATTGCGGAACTTGATTGATAATGTTGTCTTGCGTCAAGTTAGCGCCAGAGACTCCCGATATAGAACCCGAGGGATAACAACAATGCGAAGTTCTCAACACTACATTGCTATGAGCCTGTACCTGAGACGAGCCCGAATTATTATAAATAATGGTATTGTAAATATTGGCCGCACCATCGGCAAACCAATAACCGCAATAAATGGCTGCACCGCTACCGGAGTTGTCGGCAATCGTATTGTTATAAAAATCGGCTACTTCAATATAAACGGCCTGACCGTTGGAATTACCGCCAGATACGGAATTACCGGCAAATACGCAATTGTACAACGTACCGTAACGCATGTAAACACCCCCGCCGTATTGTTCTCCGTAATCGCTCCCCAATGCAGGCATATCGTTATTGAAAAACGAACAATTGGAAAATGTTCCGTCGTTACAAAATGCACCTCCGCCGCGACTACGGGATGCTACATTATAATTGTTTCGGATAATACAGTTTTCGAGCCGTCCATTTTTCCGCAAGGCTACCCCTGCACCGCCATCTTTTCCGTGACGTATTCGAGTTCGACCGTTTTGTATTATAAATCCGTCCCATATAGTCTCGATAACAAATGGATTCAACGCCACATTATTAGTCTCGGTCGAAGCCTGTCCCTGCGAACCCGCTTCCAAACGACCTCCGTCCTCATAATACGGTTGGGTAAGTACCCTACGAACTTTATTCGCATTGTCGTACCGACTGTTCAATTCATAGAACTGACTCGTCGATCCACCGGCATCCATATCGAAATAAGGAGCATACCCATCAAGCGAAGTAACAGCATTCGCCTCGGCGGTAGTCATCGTCTGTATAATCGTATTGTAGATGCGGGGATTACGCTCGTCCTTCCCCGGTGTTCCTATCTCGGGAAATCCGCCGTACACCTGTACGGCATCCCGCATAAAGAATCCCCGCCGACTCGTATATTCCCCTTTGGCTACCCACACTTCGACCAAAGCCGTCGTATCGACACCAACAGGTATTTGTACCGATGCGCTACGACCGTTCGTTTGATTGTATGTATAATCTGTATAATTCAATGTCTCATAAGCGATCCGACCGCTTCCGTCCTTTTTCAACGATGCCTTGTATGCCTCGTTGACAGCATACTGCAAACCGGTAATATAGTCGGTAGCATCGCGGCTGTCGTATTCGATTTGATCATAAGGCAGACCGTCGTCGAATCCATACCACGCATTTCCATTGATAGCGTTCGCCCACGAAGAACCGTCTCCCGTACCGAAATAAGAGGTTTGAGGAGAAGAGGCCGTACCGGTAGGCCCGCTACGCACGTAAAGAACCGAACCGACAGGATTCAGACAAGTAGCCTCATAAGCTCCTATATCGGGGGCTCCACCCACAGCGAAATTATGCCCCGTAATATCGGCATCAAGAACCAAATCCGGATCATCAACTATACTTTCGTCACCTGCAATCACCAACGGAGATTTACAAGTAGGTTCGAATCGAGCCGGACCTCCCAATGGCGTATCGTATCCGCTCGATATAGCCCCCACATTCCGAGTAGAATTGACGAACGACGGGTACATAGGATCACCCTGAACGATGCTCAACTGCATGTTTTCACTCCATAGATTCCACTCCTCTGGTGCATATTGGATAGCATTGTTACGAATATCGAGCATAGTGGCCGACCCCGTAATTTGTACATCTTCGGGAGCGATAGTCCCGGTCGAAGTATTTCCCCACAAAACCGAGTTATAAAGTCTCAGTTGCCCATCCACCGCACAAATGCCCGGGGCATTGTTATGTATAATCGTACAGTGATTGAGACGAGCATCGTTTGTAAGAGTTATTGCCGAATAAAAGGATTCGCTCGACAATCCCGTATTGGTATTATTATTCACCACCGTATTGGTCATTACCAATTTTTTCGTCGTACCCAACATAACGATTCCGGCTCCGTTCGTTGCGACATTATTCTCGATCATGCAATTGCGGATATGCAATGTGCCATATTCGTGCAACACACCACCCCCGGTCTTGATAGCAGAAGAACCGGTCGATGCATCTCCGTTGACGATATGAAATCCGTCAAGAATGGCTTCTCCGTCGTCAGACATAGTCACCACATGATAAAGGTTCCCTCCGGCCAACGTACCGTCGAACACCGTACGGAAATCCACCGGATTACGTATCGGTTCGGCGACATCGCTCCCTGTCGGGACAAACGTCTGTCCGGGAACCGTAGAGCCTTCCGTACCTTCCAATTTGGAATTGAAACCGCCATACAAGGAAACGCCTCCTCGCAAAACGACCGACGAAGTGCGACGGTCACTACCGATGGCTTTCCATACCGGATTTATCGTCCCCTCCTTCACCCATATCTCACGAGGGCAACCGGGATATTCGGTATCCGGGAGTCCCGCCAAATATTCGATAGCCGAGTTCCCCGATATAATCGGAGACTCCCAAGACTCGCCCGAAAGGTCCGTATCGACCGACGGGTCGACAAAAATAACCAATTTCTTTACACCGTTATCTTCTATGACGCTATATTGCAAAGACGGACGATCGGAAGCGAAAGCTCCTAAGACACGAGGCTCGACGAACGCTTTGCTGAGAATATCGGTCATCGCGACATAAAACTGTGTTTTCACCGGAGCATATCTGACATACGGAGCCTCGGATTGGCTGCCTCCTTTTCTTTGTAGGGCAGAAAATTCGGACGGAACCCAACGCTGTACGTCATAAATAGTTCGCAACGCATTGTCGAGCGTTTGAGTGCCTTCGACATCGGCAGCTGTCGTCTGGTACACGCCGGCCTCATTGTTGATAACGTCGACATTGCCGACTCTCACATTGGTAAAATCGGGGAAACTGGAATCATAAGCGATAGAAGAACGTCCTTTTGAATTTTGATCGGACAAAGCATACGTTTTTTGAGTTACGGTATTCACGCCCCAAATCGTATTGGAAAGATTTTGCAACGCCGTATTATAAACCTGTATCGAAGCCGGCACATTCGACTCGGCCGTCTTTCCGTTTTTCCCGTAAAATTGCCGAGTATGTTCGAGGGTCGCATTTCCCCAAAGAACCGAATTATAGACTATGCCATATCCATCGACGATCATACCGCCCGAATTTCCTTCTTGGTCGGAAGCCACCGCCGAACAATAGTTCTTAACCACCGTAGAGGAAGAAAGCCCTCCCAACTTATCGAAATAGACCGCTCCCGCATCGGACGAAGAGGTATTGTTGGAAACGAGCGTGTTCACCAAGACACCCCGGTACATATCGTCTAACGATTCTTCGTATGCAGGATTGTTATACTCCGCCTCATCGACATATACACCGCCGCCCACGCGAGCCGTATTGTTGGTTATCACCGTCCTGAAAACGGTTCCGTTCCCCAATATGTACACGCCGCCGCCCAATCCGTTGCGCACCTGCACTCCGGGCGAAGCATTGCGAAAGACCATGCTGTTCACCAACATTCCGCCGTTATTCATCATCACCCCGCCACCGCGAGTCAAGGCAAAATTTTGATAAACGATACAATTCGACACGACTCCGTTCTCGGTCAAATAGATTCCACCGCCCATACGGGTCGATTCTCCGCGCTCGCCATAGTCGGCGCAACCGCCCGTAACCACGACACCGTCGAGAGTCGTCTCCACGGGAAGCGGCTTTGCCGTAACGGCTTCGTACTTCGTGGTTCTTTCGTTAAATCCCTCGGAAGCGAACCATACCACATGGTAGGAGTTGCGCCCGTAATATTGCTCCCATTTCTTCTCTCCGGCATTCCAACGCCAACCTTTCTGCGAATCGTCGTTCCGGTCGACATCTCCGCTGAATATCGTACGATTGGCAAACGCCCATTGAACATCGAGATGGTCCGGGTCGCGGGGACGAGTCGTTCTGTTGTTTATCCCTTCGTCGCCGGTTTGTCCCCGGAATCCTCCGTAAACCGAGATACCGCTACGCATGATGAAAGAACGATGCCTTTCCGTACGGCCCCTTATACCCGACTCATCGGTAAATGCTGCCGTGGGGTAATACGTTCCACCGGCGACCCACACCTCTCCCACTACATTCCGGGCATATAGTTGATCGATCGCCATCTGCACGTCCTGTACAGCCAAACGCCATGTACTTCCGTCCCGGACTTCTCCGTCGGCAAGAGGCGGTTCGTCGGGCGAAAGCTGACGAACATACAATATATTTCTGCCCGAAACCGGCTGATATTGATAAGCTCCTATATCCAGCGTCCTACTGACTATCCTCGGCTTCCCGGCAATGTCGTAAGAAACATCGGTCCCGTAATACGTGTTCAACGTCGTCATCCAAGAACCCTCGGCTTTCGACAGGAGCACAGAATTTTGACGCAACAAAAACGAAACGCCCAAATCGGCATACACAGGCTCCAATATAGCCCCTATCTGAGTCGTAGGATTGATAAAATTGGGCACAGAACCCGTATGGTCATTATAAGGCAACAACGAAATATTATCGTTGCCTTTCGTTTCGTCCCAATCGACGATCGCACAATTCGAGACACGGTCGACAAGAGCATCGAATCCCTTCAATCCCGCATGGTTCAACGGGTTGATACTCCATATAACCGAGTTGGATACGCTGATCGAAGAACCGCCACATCGGTATCGGCCGGACGACCTATACCATACAACTGGTTGTTGACAATCGTATTATTGACAATCGAGGTCTCATCGTATACACAAATACCGCCCCCGTTATTATTGTAAACGACATTGTCGAAAACGACTCCTGCTTCGGAATAGATACCGCCTCCATATCCGAACCCGTCGCGACGGAATGCCGAATTGGATACCAACACCGAGTTATAGACAAAACACGGTTGGGAGTCCGAACCGCTATTCTTATGCATATAAACGGCTCCTCCTTTCGAGGCAAAATTAAAATAGAACAGGCATCGCTGTATGCCGCAACCGATACCGTCGAGCGATACACCTCCGCCGCGCCCCGAATTACCGTCTCCATCGGCAGAGCCCCCGACAATAGTTATCCCGTCGAGCATCACGTCCACACTCGACGGATCGAAAGTAACTACCGTATGGAGATTGTCTGTCCGGGTGGTATTCTGGGTCGGGTCGAGCGAAGAGAACATGTTATCCGTACCGACTACATCGTTTCTCAATCGGTCGCCCGATAAAATAGTCTGGTTCTTCAACGCCCACGGCTCCTGCCGGTCGCCTGAATAGACATTGCCGTATTCTCTCTCTTCGAGACTGTTCTCCCCCTCATAGACCAAAGCTCCTAAATCGTCGAACACTTGCCCGCGAAAACCGCCGTAAACAACGACCTGATTTCCTTTCAAGACGAACGAGGCACTCTGTTCATCGCCGGGAAGGAGTGGTTCGGTCGGGACATAAGTACCCGCCGCAATCCATATCTGCAATGTAGAGTTAATAGCATTCCATGTATCGGTAGAACGAAGAATCATTTGCAAATCGGAACCCTTAGCAGCATTCGCCCACGAAGAACCGTCGAACGTACCGGCTCCTTCGGGGGAAACATATATGCGTCGCAAATTGAAGGCCGGGCGAGCCGGCTGGATATTCGACTGAGCCTCTACCGGTAAGCTCGTCAGCGACAACAGAAACAATAGCAGCAATCCCGCCGAATATCCCATGCGTTTCGACACATCGGAAACACGGCCTGCAAAATCAATAATTTCTCTATTTCTTCCGTTCAACATAACCTATAATTCCTTTTCTATATCGAAGCTGTCCATCGATAATTATATTCCGTTTGCGTAAATCCCACCACATCGAACCGCAGCAAATAATACGGCGCAACCGCCAAGTCCTCGGGGGTATCGACGTGTATGTTATAAGTAGTCATCTTTACATAAGCGTCTGCATATACGCTCTGCACGACCAGCTCTATATCGAGCGTACCGCTATCGTAAAGATAACAGTCGTATCGCCCGTTAATCCATGCCGATTGACCCGGTCCCGAACTACCGGTAAGGCTGACCACGTGATCGACGACGGGGTCATTCGACCTCACGGCAAAGAATTTTCCCTCTTTGGGTACATTTTTCAACTTCAATGAAACGACTTTCGCCGACGTACAGTCCCCATGTTCTTTCTGTCCGGCTGGCTTGGCATTGTAATTGGATATAGCCGTCCCTATATTGTACATAATATCGACCTTAGAAGCCACCAGCCCGGCATCGATAACTCCCGAATGCTTCATTTGAACCAATTCGAGGTCAAGCAAAGTACCGGCATATAAATCGCGCGAAGGCGTGGCGATCGTCGTCAACGCCATCACCTCGTCTTCCGTCGACAGGGCATCCCATTCGTAGTGACTGCCGGCATTGACGATAGCATAAAACGAGGCGGTGCACTTCGGCACGTCTATGGCTTGAAACTCATAATAGGCCGTGCTTTCGGGCAGCTCTATATAATAATGTTCCATGTAAGCGGCAGCGCCATTTTTAGGCTCTACATACATGAACAGGTTGATATTTTCGATGGCATCAGGCATCTCCGGCGATGTCCCGGGGTCTCCCGGAAGCCCCACCGCTCTCGAAATTTCCCGGCCGGTGTATATACTCAACGTCACGCTCGCCGTCTCCTGCGGTTCCGACGGACTGCCGGGCTGCAACGAGTTCTCGCCTCCACAGCCGCCGAGCAACCATGTAGCGAACAAAAGTGCCATTATCGCATATCTCTGTTTCAACATCAAAGCTCCTATTCGATTAAACCTATATTCGACAATCTGCCCGCATGCGGGAATATTATATATCCACATCGATATCTCCTCCCGGCTTCCAGTCGATAGTCACCGCCACAGTCGCCTGCACATTGTGACCGATATCTATACTGCCGTCGTCCCTCACCACACCGTATATTTCTATACACTCTCCGGCGGGAAGCGGCTCGGTCAGATTGATCGTATTTCGTGTTATTTTATCTCCTATGGTAACGTAAACATCGGTATTCCAGATAGCATTTTCCTCCGATGGGTTACGGTTCAAAGACTTCGCTCCTGCACTCGCCTCATTCCTCGACGGAAACGAAACAGCTTCGAAAAGCGCCAGTCCGTTTTCATCTTTCCCACAACGGGACGGTCGTACTCATAAAGACTGTCGTTACACAAAAAACCGGTTGCGGTTTCATTGACATATCCCTCTACCCGTTTTACCGGGACGACGGGATCGGTTCCATAACTGAGGTGTAACCTCGTCTTGGAAATACAAGGCGTCAAAACGACCTCGATAAACTGATTTCTGTCCGCTATCGTAAATCGTTCCCTCCCGACATACAGTTCCGAAACATGCGAAGATACCGTATCGGCCGCCGACTCATAAGACAATTTATAACGATCGGACGCGACACCGAGGTCGGAACATTTCACACAACTCGCCTGCGAAATATTGGCAATGGCAAAATGGTGATAATCGTTTGCAGGCAGGGTAATAGCGTAGATATTGTTCGACGGCATTCGTTCCCGCTCTACATACTCATGATAAGCGAGCGATTTGTTACCGTCATAAAAATGCATATTGAGATTCTCCATTCTACCCGAAAATGCCTGTGTATGGGTAGACAGTTCTATTCTATATCTGACGGTGAAATTGTTGCAATCGGACATGTTGTCGTCGATGCAACCGCTCGATAACGGCAGCAACGCGAAAAAGATTCCTCCGACAACCCATCTTTGCCAATCACCTATTTTCATTTTCTCGATATTTATTTTTTTGAGGAAATATCTCCGGCGAATCGAAACGCTCCCGATTCACCGGAGACAAATTTTACAGTTTAACTATTTTTTTCGAAATCAATCGCCGATAGGTACATCGATAACCAAACCGGCTTTCCAGTTTATATCGACAGCCAATGACAATTCCAGACGCGGGTTAATCAGGTCGGGAACCGTATTGTAGGCTTTTGCCAACGAATTGATAGACAAGTTCGCTATCGTATTGTAATCCTGCTGGAATACGCGAACGACTTCACTCTTACCGTTGTCCTTCTTATAAGTCAGCTTTCCTACCAAGTAGAACGTTCCGCCTTCGGGAACCAAATTGCCTTCTAAACCGTAGAATTGAGGACCGTCATTCAAGACTTCCAAAGCAATATTGGGTGTATGTCCCAAATCCTCTGTACTACCGGTAGAACAATCGGCCGTCTCGGGCAATAAGCTGTATATAAATGGAGTCATACCAGCAAAATCGGGAGTAGCGGCATTCGTCAATTCGTAATCATTGGTATTCATTCTGTTGTCATATACAATCTTGGAATAAGTGTCGGCGGCAGAAGGATGCATTTCCCAATCCAGTTTATCGGGCAGACCGCCAATCAATATACCCTTTACGACAAAATTATGGTTGGCCAAAGTCACCTTAGTATCTTTACCGGCCAGAACTGTACCGTCGGCCGATTTGAACGCAGCTTTCACATCGAGACGTGCCACACCGTAATTGATCGTTTTGTTCAAAGCAATCTTCGTCGTCGCTACCGTAATCGGCGTACGAGCTCCGCTATAAACACCATTATTCCAATTAGTAAATGTCGGAAGAGTCGAATAAGCTACCGGATAGGCATTGGTCCAATAATACAAAGAAGAAGGATAGCTGTATGCCTTCGAAGAACCGCTCGTAACAATACCCGAACCGCCGGGGCCGTTCTCATCGAACACGATGATACCGTTATTCAATTTATATGCTCCTTTCGGAAGATTGGCGGGGAAATCTTTGTAAGCATCTTTTGCCAACTCTGTCACCATATCATCGACCGATGTCTTTGCCGTATTGGCTGCTGACGTAGAGTAATTCGCATATAATTCGCCCAACCCGTTCGAAAGATACTGTAAAGCCAATTTCAGATTTTCCAAAGAAGCGCTATTGAACGAAAAGTAACCATTCTGCAACTCTGTTGCCTTATTCTTCTCCTCACCC
>OHBO01000471.1_pt1 | contig 18087 bp, 14 predicted proteins | sample 1577431 | NCBI WGS metagenome assembly OHBO01 (sample SAMEA3879544, study PRJEB24766) | human gut metagenome | biome: human-associated habitat; feature: feces | place: USA | collected 1985/1987
TATTATGGAATAATTTTTAGGGCAACACAATCCGTCGAATTATTTTGCGTTTACGCTGTTGGCATCATTACACGAATTATCAAACAAAATATCTAATTATAAGCGTAACAAGAAAAGAATACCGATCTTTCCATCTTTTCTTGCGATAGAGAATTCTTCATGTTATACTGAGCGAGTATAACTAATCGGGAAAGAGAAGCGGATGCAATTTCGACCAGCCCTCTAGTTTTTAAAGGAGGGTGATGCCCATGAACACAATGGAAGTACTCACATTGCTTTTAGTAGTTTTTGCGGCTCTGACTTACATAGATAATCGACATAATAAGAAATAGCATCCACGATAAACCCTGAGAAAGTTTGATGGATGCTATGTCTTAACATAGAAATAAATTAAATTTTACTGAGGGCATCAGATCTTGCATCTGATTACCTTTCTTGATTAGATTATACACTGGGGGATGCGAGAAATCAAGTCCCCCTTTTTTAATGATTGCTATTGTTTATCCAACACAAATTATTATTCATCTAGCATATTCTCATTTTCCGGTTTTATAATGGCATCTAGTTTTTCAATAAAATTCTGTGTATGCCTAGCCGCAATATTCTTACCTTTCTCTTTATATTCCTGCATTACAGAATTCAAATCATCTCTTAACTTTTTAAGTGATACCGCTGTGGCTTGTCCATCAATCTCTGGCAAATTACTATACTGTCCCCAGATTCCAACAAACCACCCTGAAAAATGATTTTTATCCATGTTATTAGCATTCTTAAATGCATTAATTGTTGCAGATTCCATCTTAAGAGAAAACATATTGTACCTCTTATTGCTCAAATCTCTAAAAGCAATGTTCAGATTTGAACTAATCAAATCAATATACAACTTTTGATTCTTTTCATAAATCCATACGTTATTATCTCTAAATTCTTTTATAATCTGATATGCAGACCATTCTTCTTCTGTAAAATGTTCTTTATTGTCATCTAAAATTATTCTGTGAGAATTACTGTCTTTTACATCAGATTTAACTAATTTTTTTATTTGCTCTTTAATTCCGTCTCTCACTTTTCCCCAATCGATTGTAGGTAAATCAACGTCATAGGATCTGGAATAGCAACAATGATAAAGAAAAAGAACATACTCATCTAGAGACAATTTTCCTGCATATACTTCTTTTAATAAGTCTTTAAATCCTTTATCAATTACTTCTTCATCGACTTCAGGGAGATTATGTGTTCTAAGAATTTCAAGCGGAGTGACCGCCTTCTCTTTTTCTAAAAATAATTGTATCTCTTTCGAGATAGTTTCATCATTCCACTCCCCGTAAATGACCCACTTTGAGACTCCGTTCAAAATAAAATTATGATCAAATACTTCCGGATAAAGTTTTTTTACATTAAGATACAGAAACAAGTTACCGTATCTTGGGTTCTCTTGAATCAATCCAGCTTTATTCGTCATCATAAGACACATAAAAGAAAGAAGCCATTTACTGCCATCTTGAATACCTGCTTTAACCAACTTATCATATACACGTTCAAAGTCTTGAATAGCACATTTGAAACTTCGTATATTGTGCGGTCTTTGTACTAACAAATTACGAAGATTTTCCTCTTCTTTTTCATATTCTTCTCTTTTCTTGTTACCACCGGGCTTGTAATTTTCAGCCTTATATTGTTCTATGATTGCGTTATCATTAAAGTCTCCTGACAAAATTTTAACCAATGATTTCTTGTTTTTTCTGAGCACCCCCTTATATTCTATGCCGCAAGACATTGATTCTATAGAATTAGAGACAACCTCATCATAATCAGGAACAAACGGAATAACTCTTTGTACTATTTTTTCTTTAATTTCATGATATGATAACTCATTATCTGCGCTATCTTTTATTTTCTCTTCATTTGCGATGATAATCGTATTAAAACTCTGGTTTTCACAGTAATCATTAATGCATCCCAGAAGATCTGTGCTAGAAATGTTGCTTCTCTCTAAATCATCAAAAACTAGTATAACCTTTTTCTCAAACATTCTACTACTTATAGGCATAAAATTAACCAAGTCCATAATAGAAGAAACCACTTCTCCTTTTTTTTGCCAATTTTCAGGCAAAATATCCTTGATAGTACCATATATTTTTTTTAAAGAATCCATTATCTTTGAAAAATTCGTCCCATTAGACTCATCAAGTTCACTTGCTTTCTCCAACCATTTTTTCTTTACCTCAACTCTTAATGCCTCTAAAGAATCTATACCAAATAAACTAACACATACAAAAACATATGTATCTTGTACTAACGGAATAAATTTGGTATTAATAAGATATGTTTTACCACATCCCCACTCTCCAGATAGCATCAGAGCACCAACTGGATTGTTTATATCACAATAATTTTTTAATTCTTCAATCAGATCCATACGCTCCTCCACTTCCAAAATGATTCTTAATTATCACATCATCTGAAGAAACTTCGACAAATATATTCTATCAAATTACTTCAGCTCTACATTGTTGATGAATATCACACACTACTCTCTTTTATTTTACCAATCTATATCTCTTTCCAGTATTCATACCCGTAAAATAAAAATTATCGTACTCCTGTCAAAATAAAATTTATTAACTGTTCTACATCATTAAAATCATCATATTCTCCATTTATGCCGTCTCGATGATACACAATTCCTTTTTTCTCATTTCTCTCTAAACAATCCAAGAGCTTTTCTTCTCCATATTTTTTAGCAAATGAAGTAACGATGTAGGGTTTGATTTTGCCTAATAATCCTTTCTTGCAATTTTCTTCACACTTATAACAATGTGTCACTCCTTTTGCAATCAAACACTTTTTACCTTACAAACATCATTATCGGGACAACCGTTTGAACCACATCCATTACAATCAGCATTTTCTGTGCATAAGCAACACGCAAGTCCGCATCTGGAAATTCCTAATTCTCGTTTCATAAGCCACCTCCGCAATTCCTGCTTTTCCGGTCTCTTCTGCTTTTCATTATACACTCGCACATTTCCATCCGCAATCTCCATCAAATGCTATTTTCCTTCTTTGTCTCTAATCCGGCACATCAATGTCATTATCTGGCACAGTTCTGCGATTTACAGGGAAATCTACCCATGCTAGAATGATACTGTCAAAAAAATATGCAAAGCAGGACACGTCTTTTCCGGAAATCAGCCTCACTTCCGGGTATAGGCGTGTTTTTGTTTGCAGGAAAGGAGTCCGTTACAACTGAATATAAAATGCTTCCCAATGTATTGACCAGCCGGAAGCTGTCGAGGCAGGAAACTATAAGCACAGGGCAAGGTGATGTATTTCACTTTGCCCTCTTTATATGAAGGAGGTTTTTGCATGAAATATCATGTATTCAAAGATTCACCGCCAGGCAAAAAACGCCATCGGGATTATGGAAAATATCTGTACGCAGGCTTTCTGATGTTCACCCTGATTGCCTGTAATGTGCAGCCAGTTATGGCTGCTACTATCTGGGACAAAGCTTCAGAAATCATGAAAGACGTATACAACCAGATCATTCTAATTTCCACGATTGCTGCTGTCGTAACCGCATCTGTTGCACTATTACTGATGAATTTTTCAAAAAGCGGAAAAACCGTAGATGAATCCCGCGCATGGCTCAAACGAATCATCATTACCTGGGCGATCTTGAATGGGCTTGGATTTATCATGGCTTACATCACACCATTCTTCGCAGGTGGAAAATGGAATGGATAACGTACAGAGAAAGGAGTCGTCATTATGGGAATACTTGACGGAATTGTAGAATGGATTGCCGAACAGGTTATGAATATTCTGGATCTGATTACCACCTCTGTATTAGGTGCATTGGGATGCTCTATGGATACCTTTCTCCGTTACTTTCCGGCAGCCGAAACTATGTATCAGATTTTTCTGGCACTGGCGATTGGACTTATTCTCCTAAACTGGGTATGGCAGCTTTTTAAGAACTATTTTATGGGTACGGGAATTGATGCGGAAGATCCCATCAAACTCTCGCTTCGGACTTTTATGTTCCTTTTCCTTACCTTCTATGCAAAAGACATTGTAGATCTTCTGCTAGATATAGCAGGAACTCCCTATGGTTGGATTCTTACAGAAGACTTGCCACCTTTAGAATTTGGTTCCTTCAACTCTGTCATCACCGTCATTTTAGGTGTGTGTGCCAACGGCGCTGTTGCTATCGTTGCTCTGATTTTAGTGCTAATCCTTGCTTGGAATTACATCAAGCTTCTTTTCGAGGCTGCAGAACGTTACATCTTGCTAGGAGTTCTAATTTATACTGCACCAGTCGCCTTTGCAACAGGTGCGTCTCAGGCAACCGGAAACATATTTAAAAGCTGGTCTCGGATGCTTGGTGGACAGTTTTTTCTTCTTTTGATGAATGCCTGGTGCTTACGTCTGTTCACTTCCATGGTCGGCACTTTCATTGCAAATCCACTGTCAATATAGAAGGGAGGAACACATGAAACACAGAAAAAAGCTAATGATTTTATTGACACTTACTGCCTGTATGGTACTCTTTTGCTCCTTTCCGGTATTTGCAGCCGAACTGACAGAAGCACAGGTTGAACAGGCAGTCGCCGAACAGGGAAAGGAGACCGTTACCGGAAATGTCTTTGTTTGGTTCCTTTGTGCCATTGCCTTTTTAAAAGTCTCGCAGAAAATTGACAGTTTCATGGCAAGTCTTGGAATCAACGTAGGAAACACTGGTGGCAATATGATGGCAGAACTTCTAATTGCCGGGCGTAGTCTTGGAAATTCGTTTCGTGGTCATGGTGGTGGCAGCCATGGCAGATCTTCTTCTCCTGGAAGTGCTGCCGTCGGAGGAACTTTCCTTTCCGGTGGACTTGCCGGAGCAGTAGGGCGTCAAGCAGAACGCTCCGCTGTCAATGCAGCTACTGGATATACGGAGGGACCGAGTATAGGAAACGCTCTATATCAATCTTCCTTAGAAAAGGGCGGAGACTTTGCCAACAATGTGATCAGTAATATTGCCCAAGGGAACTACGGGCAGGTCGGCTCCATTACCGGGGAAGGGGCGGAAGCTGCTTTCCAGTCTTATATGGGAATCAGTGCTGATAATAAAGCGGACCATTCCTACACTAACGTAGAAATCGGCGGTGGAAGGATTACCGGAGTCGAGACTACCCCCGATGGAACTAGTCGGGAATTTGCCATGTATCATGCTGATCAATACACTGCCCCTACTCAGGGCAATTTTGACACCGTACATTCTGTGGACGGATCCGCCTGGTATCGGCAATATGCAGAAGATACAGTTTCTAAAACACCATACGATGCTGGTGATGGAAAAGTAGCCTACAACGAATCCATCGTACAGAAACTTCCGCCAACACCTTCAAGAAAGGATCGCATTTAAAAATGGCAACCGAATCATCTGGATTTGATGAGGCAATGGATGTAGGCACAAGTACCATTTCCCATCTCAAAGCCTTAAAAACGGCTTCCACCATAACGAAAGCTGGTTTTGGTGCTGCAGGCGGTCCGTTTACTGCTGCAATCGGAATTGCGATTGCCAACCGGCATGGAATTGCAAAAATCATCATTGTTATCATTGCCATATTGCTGCTTCCAGTCCTTTTTATTCTCATGCTTCCGGGACTCATCTTCGGAAGTCTCATGGAAGATACCGGCGCTTTAAACAGCAATACCATTATCAATGATAATATCCGAGCATCCCGCGAAGCGATTGTAGAAGTCCTGGAAGAAAGTCATGCAGACATTCTTTCTGAAATCAATGCTGCCATTGCAAAACTTCCGGAAGGGGATACTGCTAGTATCAATGATTCCTACGCATACAATATTTCCGTTAATGCCAATCTATTGATTTCCCAGTTCTGTGCCAGTCAGGATAATTACGAAAACATCAATCTAAGGAAACTAAAAAGCCTAATCCGAAAAAATAAGGATGGGCTTTTTTCTTATGATGTTGCAACAGAAACAGTCACGATGGAAGTAGTCGTAGAAGGTGGTGCAGAAGGTGAAAATAGTCCGGAAGGAAATGAAAACGCAGAACCACAGACAAAAAAAGTTACCTTTACCAGACACACCTATACTGTGCAATATGCAGGTGATGCATATTTTGCTGATCATGTTTTCCATCTAACAGATGAGCAGAAAGAGCTTGCTCAGGATTATGCAGAAAATCTGACCACCTTTTTCGGGAATGCAGCTTCCGGAGTCGCCATGGCAATCAACTTATCTGATGAGGTTCTCTCTTACCGTCCTGCTGTCGAACGGATTGCCGCCAAGTATGGCATGAGTGAATATGTGGAATTGATTCTTGCCGTTATGATGCAGGAATCTGGCGGCAGAGGACTGGATGTGATGCAGGCGGCGGAAGGCTCATTTAACACCAAATACCCGCATAAACCAAATGGAATTACGGATCCGGAATACTCCATTGAATGCGGAATCCAAGAACTAAAGTATGCACTGGAGAAGGCAGGATGTACCGGTCCTACCGATTTAGACCGAATCAAACTCGCACTCCAAGGCTACAATTACGGATCCGGTTACATTGACTGGGCTATGGAACGGGACGGTGGATATACCAAAGAAAACGCCATCGCCTATTCTGACATGATGTGTGCCAGACCAAGCTGGCCTTATGACCGTTATGGAGACAAAGAGTATGTGGAGCATGTCCTTCGCTATTATCAGATTACCAACAGCGGTGGCAGTTATCCTGCAAATGGAATGCAAATCCCGCATTATCTTCAGACAGACTATGAAAACATTCCATACGGCGGGGGTTCTATTGCCAGTAGCGGATGCGGTCCGACAAGCTTTGCTATGATTGCCAGTTATCTTACAGATACCACCATAACTCCGGCAGATGCTGTTGCCTGGTGTGGAAATTCCTATTATATGCCGGGAGTCGGTACTTACTGGTCTTATTTTCAGGCAGCCGCCAACCATTTCGGTTGTGGCTCCGTCACACAAACTAGTGATGCCAATCAGGTTCTGCAAGCACTATCGGAAGGTCATCCAGTAATCAGCTCCCAAAGAGCCGGACTGTTTACAAGCGGCGGACATTTCATTGTACTGCGGGGCGTAACTGCAGACAGTAAGGTTTTGGTCAACGATCCCAATGACAACAGCTCCAAAAACTACATCAATCGCGAGTTCGATATGATGTCTGAAGTCCATGCGACATCCAATGCGTATTGGATCTTCGATAAAAAATAAAGGAGATACCCTATGAATAGAAAAAAAGTTATTTTATCCATCCTGATGATGTTTTTTTTAATTGCAGTCGGATTTGTTCTCCCCCATCTTTTTAAAGAGAAACGTGGAGAAAAACCGGCTTCTTCTGCTCCAACGAAGGAAGAAACTACGGATACGGAACAATCCTCAAATAAGACAGCACTCACCTTTTTGGATTTTAGTGCCTTGCAAAACTTTTTCTCAAAAGGGCAGATAGAAACTTTACGTCAGGAGTTACAAACGTATCTTACCGATACCGGGAACTCTTCGATAACTTCCGTTCAGTTCTTAGCAGACAAAACCACTTACCCAAATGCTTCTGACATCGGCTTTTCTTTCCGGTTATCAGATGATTCCGTTCTTCCTGTTTATTACAGTTCTTCCATCGGACGCTTTTTCTATGGAGAAGAACGTACTCCCGGTACAGAAGAAATAAAAACCTATGAACAGCAAACGGATGAAAATCTCCCGGTCCTGACAACGGAAGAAATTGAACTGTTACCCGAAGGCGGCTACGACGATACGAAAGAAACTGAACCGGAAAAACAACCATCTGATCACAAAACCACAACGGAAGCTGAGGAGGTGCAGCCATGAATGATTCTGAAAAGCAAACCATCGTCTTCATTCCTCGAAACTTCATCGAAAAAGGAACCTTCATGGGCGGCATGTTTAAAATCCGCAATGCCATTGAAGGCGGCATCTTAGCTGTTTTGATTGCAGTTCCGGTGATTCAGCTCCCACTATCCTTGACGGTACGCATTATCATTCTTTGTATGACAGCCCTTCCGGCAGCTATGATTTCTTTAATTGGAATCGGTGGAGAAAGTATCAGTGCTTTTTTAATGAACGCCCTGCGTTTTCTCAAAAACCGGCGCGTCATCTACCGGATAGATGTAAATCCAGATCCGAAAAATAAGCATCGTATCAAAAAACCGCGGAATAAAGAACCAAAGGCAAAGAAACACAAACATCCCAAGAAAAAATCAGCATCTTCCATGACGGCATCCGGGCAGTCTGACAAATATGAGGATTGTGTTTCTGATGAGATTTCTTCTCATGATGCAGCAATTTCTAAAAAAAAAGAGCGTCGCCAGTTTGATACTTCCACAAAACGCGGAATCCGCAAGCAGGCTCGTGAAGATATTCGGATCTTGAAATATGAGAACCGTCAACTAAAGAAAGCACAGAAACAGGCAAAACGTACAGTACGCACAGAATTAAAGCACCAGAAACAGGAAGAAAAACGCAGAGTCCGGGAAGAAAATCGTCAAAAAAAAGTGGAAATCAAAGCTACAAAACAGGCTGATAAAGAACGTGAGCATCCAGCTTCTGATATAAATACTGCTCCTGCTTCGTCTAAACCAAAGAAGAAAAAACGCAGGGATATGACTCTGGAGGATTATCTGCCGATTGAGAAGATTGCCAATGGTGTCATCTACACAACAGATCACCGGTATGTCAAGATTCTGGAAATTGAGCCAATCAACTTTTTGCTTAGAAGTACCAGAGAGCAGCAAAGCATCATCTTCAGTTTTATTTCCTATCTGAAGATCAGCCCGGTTAAACTTCAGATCAAGATGATTTCCAAAAAAGCAGACATCAACAAGCATCTGAACCAGGCTCAGTTGGAACTGGAACGTGAAACAGATCCTAACTGCAGACAACTTCAGAAAGACTATATTCAGTTTGTACGCCGATTAAGCTCCAGAGAAGCTGTATCCCGTCGGTTCTTCCTGATTTTTGAATATGAACCATTCAATGTAAATCGAAAAGTAGAAGAAACTGAAATTCTGGCAGCCCTTGAAACCGCAGCCCAGACCGCCAAAACCTTCCTGTACCAATGCGGAAATGAAGTGGTATCCCACGATAATGAAGACGAGTTTACTACGGATGTCCTTTACACCCTGTTAAATCGTACCAAATCCACAGAGATTCCTCTTCCAAAGCGTATCAATCAGGTACTGACTCGTTATGAAGAAACCGGCAGGGAAGCTGAAATGGATGCCATACATATCAATGAATTTATTGCTCCGGAATCCGTAGATTTCAAGCACAGTAACTATGTATTGATTAACGGTGTCTATCATGCCTATCTTTTGGTTCCTAGTGACGGATATAAGCCAAAAGTCGCACCTGGTTGGCTGTCACTGCTTATCAATGCCGGCGAAGGAATTGATGTGGATTTTTATCTCCACAAACAGCCAAAGGATAAGATACAGCAGCGTTTGGGACAACAAATTCGTATCAATCGTTCCAAGATCAAAGACGCTTCCGATACGAATGCAGACTTCGATGACCTGGATTCTGCCATCCGTTCCGGTTATTTTTTAAAGCAGGGACTCTCCAACAATGAAGACTTCTACTATATGAACCTACTGATTACAATTACAGCTAACAATCTGGAAGAACTCCAGTGGAGGATTCAGGAAATGAAAAAGCTGCTGATTTCTCAAGACATGGATCTTCGCTCCTGTTACTTTCTGCAAGAGCAAGGATTCCTGTCTTCCCTTCCGCTGGTCAGCCTGGATAAAAAACTTTACGAACTTTCCAAACGCAATACGCTGACTACCGGTGCGGCAAGCTGTTATCCATTTGTCAGTTATAGCATTTGTGATGACAACGGCATTCTTTTTGGTGTCAACAAACATAATAACTCCCTGGTCATCGCCGATATTTTTGACTCCAAACAGTATAAGAATTCCAACATTTCCATTCTTGGAACATCCGGAGCCGGAAAAACCTTCACCATGCAGACTATGGCTCTCCGGATGCGCAGGAAAGGCATCCAGGTATTTATCATTGCTCCATTGAAAGGACATGAATTTTATCGTGCTGCAAGAAATGTAGGCGGAACTTTTATTCAGATTTCCCCTGCCAGTAAAAACTGCATCAATGTCATGGAAATCCGAAAAGTAGATAACTCTGTAAATGAACTCTTAGATGGACCAACACTAGATGCTTCTGCTTTAGCCGGAAAAATACAACGACTGCATGTTTTCTTCTCCCTGCTCATCCCTGATATGAGCCACGAAGAAAAACAGCTTTTGGATGAAGCTCTTATCAAGACCTATGCAAGAAAAGGCATCACTCATAAAAATGAGTCCTTGATTGATCCGAAACATCCGGATCAGTACAAGGAAATGCCAATCCTGGGTGATGTATACAATGTCTTGATGGAAAGTGAAGACACCAAGCGTCTCGCTCACATTCTAAACCGACTGGTACATGGTTCTGCATCTTCCTTTAACCAGCAAACCAATGTGGATCTATCCAACAAATATACCGTTCTGGATATTTCTGAGCTGACCGGATCCAGCGACCTGCTGACTGTCGGAATGTTTGTTGCCCTTGACTTCGTATGGGACAAAGCCAAAGAAAACCGTACGGAAGAAAAAGCCATTTTTGTAGATGAGGTATGGCAACTAATCGGTGCTTCCAGTAACCGCCTTGCTGCAGAATTCGTGCTGGAAATCGCCAAAATCATCCGAGCCTACTCTGGTGCAGGCATCTTTGCCACTCAGGACTTAAACGACTTTTTTGCACTGGATGATGGAAAATACGGAAAAGGTATCATCAACAACTGTAAAACCAAGATTATCCTCAATATGGAAGACGAGGAGGCGCAGCGAGTGAAAAATATCCTGCACCTTTCTGAAACAGAGGTTATGAACATCACTCATTTCCAACGAGGAAACGGATTGATTTCTACAAATAACAATAATATTACAGTGGAGTTTAAAGCTTCCAATCTGGAAAAAGAACTCATCACCACAGACCGGCAGGAACTTCTGGAAATTCTCAAACGCCAGAATGAAAAAGCCGGGTAACAAACAGGCAGCTCCTATTGGCTGTCTGTTTTCATTTGAAAAATTTGAAAAGGAGGAGACTTATGTTACAAAAAACAAAATCACCACATACCCGCCTGTTTGCATTCCTACTTGCAGTTTTCGTTGCAATCGGTGCTCTGTTCTCGTCAGTCAAACCTGTCCATGCAGCTGATGGGACTATTGATTTCCATGCCGGACCATCTATCGCCTATGGTGATTATTTTACATCACGAATGACCTTTGATGGCAGCAATACTGCATACTGCGTAGAACCTCTAAAACGCACCCCGCCAAGTGGAACATATTCTTATAATCTACTGGAAAAAAACTCCCCTCTTCGTAAAGCTCTTTACTACTTAAATGGCGGCTACGGATATGATACCGTAACAAAAGAGAAATATTTCCAGGGCTGGAGCGATGACAATGCTTATGTTATCGGACATCTGGCTGTTGCATATATCTATGCTGGAAATACGGGAGATACTGGTGCTTTCCATGGTGCCCCGCAAAGCTTTATTGATAAAACTCTGGAAGTAGTACAGGGAATCAGTGAACTGCCTGCTCCACCGGAAAATTTTCGTGCTTTTCTTGTTCCGGGAAACGGAAACCAAACCTTTGCCGGAAGCTGGTATCAGGTTCCGAACGGCTGGATAGAACTTCAGAAATCTTCTGCTAATCCATCCATTTCTGATGGAAATGGAAATTATACTTTAGAAGGTGCAAAATATGGCATCTACAAAGGGGACAAGCTGATTCAGACTTTAACAACAGATAAAAATGGCTATGCGAAATCAAAAGAACTTGAAGAAGGCAGTTACACAGTGAAAGAGATTTCCGCACCAACCGGCTTTATCGTGGATGCTACCGCCCATGATGTGAACGTCAAGCCAGAAGAAACCAGCACTGTAAAATCAAGTGACATTCCACAGAACAATCCAATTTCTCTGATTCTGCAAAAACTAGATCTGGAGACAGGCGAAGGAAAACCACAGGGAAATTCTTCTCTTGCAAATGCTGAGTTCACCATTAAGTTTTATACAGAGCTTTCTGATACCGATCCTGCCGCAAGCGGAAAGAAACCGGTACGTACCTGGGTAATGAAAACGAATGCCTCTGGTGAGATGCACTTTACCAAGGATTATTTTGTATCCGGAGATGAATTTTATTATGCATCCGATAAAAAGACCGTTTGTCTTCCAATCGGAACTGTAACCATTCAGGAAACCAAAGCTCCAAAGAACTATTTTCTAAATGAAACAGTCTTTGTACAGAAAATTACCGGATCCGGAAGTCAGGAAAGTGTATCCATATACAATGCTTCCGATGTAGAAGAACAGGTTTATCATGGCGGCGTGAAGGTGCAGAAACGGGATCTGGAAACACAAGATACTGTGTCTCAGGGAAATGCGACTCTTGCCGGCGCTACATTTTCCATTACCACATTAAACGAGCAACCGGTATGGGTAAATGGAAAACTGTATCAGAAAGATGAAATGTGCCTTACCATTATTACCGATGAAAATGGTCTTGCTTCTACGGAAGAAAAAGCGCTCCCTGTTGGTCATTACCGTATTGAGGAAACCCAAGCACCTACTGGTTACTTGAAAGATGGTGCAAAAACATTGGAGTTTGAGATTACCAAAGATGGTGAAATGGTGGATCTGACCAGCAAAGATACTTCCATCGCAAACCAGGTAATCCGAGGCGGGGTAAAAATTCAAAAACGGGATATTGAAACCGGTGAAACAAAACCGCAGGGTAACGCCACTTTAGAAGGCGCTACTTTTACTATTACCAATTTAAGCACTCATCCGGTTCTCGTAAATGAAAAACTCTATGAAAGCGGACAGGTCGTACTGACTCTGAAAACAGACAAGAGTGGCGCCGCTGCTACTGCGAAAGATGCTCTCCCTTACGGTCATTACCGCATAGACGAAACAGAAGCTCCGGATGGTTATTTAAACGAAGGTAAACTCTCGCAAGAATTTGACATTCAGGAAAATGGTAAAATCATAGACCTGACTTCCAAAGAACATGCAATCCTCAATCAGATCATCCGCGGAGATTTAGAATTTGTCAAAGCCTCTGATGGTGATTTGAATCGTTTAGCTAACGTGCCATTTTCCATCACCTCCAAAACAACTGGAGAAAGCCATACGATTGTAACCGATAAAAATGGATATGCCAGTACATCTGCAGAATGGAATAAGCATACGGCAAACACCAATCGTGGAGAAACTTCGGAAGATGGCATCTGGTTTGGCACTTCTAAACCGGATGATTCCAAAGGCGCTTTAATTTACGATACTTATATTTTGGAAGAGCAGCGTTGTGAAACCAACGAGGGAATGAATCTCTTGAAGATTGAGGTGGAAGTATATCGTAACCATGTGGTGATCGACATGGGTACTTTAACAGATGACCGAATCACCATCGGTACAACTGCACTCGATAAAGATACGGAATCTCATCTGAGCAAGCCTGAAAAGAAAATCACGATCATTGATACCGTAGAGTATGAAGGTCTCAAGAAAGGACAATCCTATAAACTTCTTGGCACCTTGATGGATAAAAAAACAGGAAAACCGATTGAAGTGGACGGAAAGCCGGTAACTGCCGAAACTACTTTCAAACCAAAGAAAACATCTGGATCGACTGAAGTGAAATTTACTTTTGATGCTACTTCACTTCGAGGAAAAACAATCGTTGTCTTCGAGGAACTGTATCAGGATGATCTGAAACTGGCAGTCCATACAGATATTGAAGATGAAGATCAGACCATTTACTTCCCGGAAATCAAGACAACGGCGAAGGATGCCCATACAGACAGCAATCTTTCTCTTGCCGGCAAGGAAGTAACACTTGTGGATACCGTAACCTATAAAAATCTCCTTCCGAGAAAAGAATATGTAATGACCGGAACCCTAATGGATAAGGAAACCGGAGAAGCTGTTGTGATCGATGATAAAAAGGTAACTGCGGAAACCACCTTCACTCCGGAAACCGCTGAAGGTACAGTAGACGTACAATTTACGTTTGATGGCAGCACATTGGCTGGAAAAACTGTCGTTGTCTTTGAATCTGTTTCCTATGAAGGAAAAGAATTTGCTGTCCACGCCGACTTGAAGGATGAGGGACAGACTATTTACTTCCCAGAAATCAAAACGACAGCGAAAGATAACGTTTCCGGCAATCACTATGCAAAACCGGAAAAAGAAATCACTTTGATTGATACTGTATCCTATCAAAATCTAATTCCAGGAAAAGAATATACACTTACCGGAACTTTGATGGATAAGGAAACGAAAAAACCTCTGGAAGTAGATGGAAAACCAATTACCGCCCAGACAACCTTCACTCCTGAAAAAGCAGATGGGAATGTGGAACTTTCCTTTACATTTGATGCCAGCGCGCTGAGAGGCAAAACCATCGTTGTTTTTGAATCCGTTTCTTACAAAGAAAAAGAAATTGCCGTTCACGCTGACATTGACGACCATGAACAGAGCATTTACTTCCCGGAAATCAAAACAACAGCCAAAGATGGAGCAGATGATGATAAAGAAGTTCTGTCATCCAAAGAAGCTACCATCATAGATACCGTAACCTATAAAAACTTGATTCCAAAAGCAAAATATAAACTTGTTGGAATCCTCATGGATAAAGAAACGGGGAAAGCAATTCTCGTAAACGAAAAAACAGTAACTGCCGAAACTGAGTTTTCTCCGAAAGAATCTGACGGTTCTGTGGATGTAACATTTACCTTTGATGCCAGTGAATTAAACGGACACGATGTGGTTGTCTTTGAGAAACTCTTCCTCTTAGATGGTGATGTCGAAACTGAAATTACTTCCCACGAGGACATCAAAGACGAAGGACAGACCGTCAAACTGACAGAAACACCTAAAGAACCGGTAAAAACAGGAGATGACACTACACTTCTGCCATTTATCATTCTTGCAGGCACAGCACTTCTGACTGCTATCGGATTTGGAGTTTTGTATTTTAAGAAACAAAAAAAATAATTTCAAACTGATAACCATGATTTTTTACAGGCAGTCTTTCACAGGCTGCCTGTTTTTAAGGTGATGAATATGAAACAATCCCATATCAATGCCGATGCCAAACATCTGCGGCACTTTTTAGATCTGTGTAACGGCAACTGGCATAACTGCGTCTATGTACGTTGTGTCTCCTGTGATACCCGTAGTTTTTGCAATGGCTCTCATTTTTTGTATCATCTGGATTCCTCCGGTATTCCTTGTGTCCTGACCATGGCAGACGCAGAAATGATCTTCTCCCGGATACCTGAACCAACCGAATGTGCCGATGCCATTACACTAGATGAGTTTCTTGCTCTTTACAGCTCCTACCTGAAATCCATCCATCTAGCAGGAAAACCCTGCCCTTGTATCGCTCTTCTCAGGTATCAGGAAAATGCACATTATAACTGGTGACAGTAAAGTTGCGATTTTCGCAAATCTTGCGTACAGAATAAAAAAGGAGGTGTACGTAGAATGAACTTGATTCTGATATTACAGGGGATGGATATGATATTTACCCGCCTAATTTTTCTGCCCGCACTTATCATCCTGTATTTCAAATTTCGTCCACGCAGACCTTGGACCATCCGCACCCGCCGCCTTTATTATTTATGTTTAATTCTAGTCGGCTTATATCTATTGCGATTATTTTGTGCAGGATTTATTTTTACTCCGGTAAACTATCCCCGTTTTACGGACAGTGGGTTATTCCCACTGATCAAAGCATTGTTCTATCCGGAATACTAGCAACGGCTTCTGGCATTTGGTTCGTATCCGGGATCTGTTTCACTGCCCAATACATGGGAATTCGTCACCCGCTTTCTTACAATATACGTATAAAAAACGTAAGAAACTATTATTTCAGATGTTTTCTACGTTTTAAAAACGTAAGCGAGGTGAATCTTTATGAAACAGAAACCAATTCGCTGCCCATATTGTGGCAGTACAGCAATTTTAAAAGATGCTTCCTATGTGTATGGAAGTAAATCCAAAGGCGGAAAAGTTTATGTATGCAGTCGCTATCCGGAATGTAATTCTTATGTAGGGGTTCATCCGGGAACAAATATCGCTAAAGGAACACTTGCCGACAAGCAGCTTCGTTTTAAGCGTATCCAGGCACATCAGACTTTTGACCAGATCTGGAAGAATCACATTCTCTCCAAATCAGATGCATACCGTTGGATTGCCGACAAGTTTTGTTTAACTGCTAAAGAAGCCCATATCGGAGAGTTTGATCTGTATATGTGTGAACAACTCATCTGTGAATCCATGAAAATCCTCCGCAATAACCACATCCCACTTCGGGCTGCCAGTTGAAAGGCGGTGGGATTATGATTATACCAATGACAGACATAGAACGAAAACTTACGGAAGATCATCTTTCAATAGTTGCTAAGGTCATTCAAACTTTAACCTGCGGTTGCAGGTATGTCTCCTATGATGAACGCCAGGATCTTCTCCAGATTGGCAACCTTGCTCTATGTAAAGCAGCAATGAATTACGACGGAAACCGTCCTTTTGAAACCTATGCAAAAGTTGTTATTCGAAATGCCATCTACGATTACTGGAGAAGTCTGCAAAAGGAGCGAACATATACCTGTTCCATGGATGCTATCGCAGATAATGAAACAGATACCTCTTATCAGCAGCTCCTTGCAGATACCTCTTCCTTGCAGAATTTGGAACAGGAACATAATCTCCGATCCATCTATGAATACCTGCAGACCTTGCAGAATGTAAACTGCACCACCATAAAAAAGGGAATACAGGCATTATTGCTTCAGCAAAACGGCTATACCAGTCAGGAAATTTCCAAACATTATGGAGTTCCGGCAAGTCATGTCAGAGCATGGAAGAGTAAAGCCCGCAAATACTTGCAACAAGATGCCACCTTGTATGCCCTGCTATCCTGAAGGGAGAAGATGCCATGTTGACACTATATACTGCAGTCGGAATCTTACGATTTGAAGATTGCCTTAAAAACCTTAAAACGCCCATAGTTATAAATAATCACCGAGAATATGGATTAAGTGAAGAAGAATTTATCCTGTGGAGCTGTCTGGCATTTCATATACGCCAGATTCACGAATTGCATACTGCATTTTCAGAACGTTTAAAGCTCCACAACCGTTCTGAAAACATTCCTATGGAGCCTTATCTGAACCGACTGATTGTTCGGGGATTGATAGTGAAAGGAGACGGTCTTACACGCATAGATGCCTTGTACCGGCTTTTAGGTGAATTATATCTCTGTCCACTGAAAGACAATTTTGCCACTCAACTGTTTTCCTGCATTTATCTCTATCTCAAACGGAAAATAGAGAAAACCGACATGGCATATTTCTTTAGAAAGATCCCCCTCTCGCCCATGGAAAAGGTTGTCCTGCAAATTGCAAAACGGGTGCAAATGTCTACTGCAGAGCTGGCTGCCTGTGTAGAACATGGTGTGTTTCCCAAAGATAACCGTCAGCTCCTGTCCCAACTTTACGACAGCACTGACGCCACCTTTCATACCATTGCCGAAAATCTGCAGCTAAATCATACCCAATATCCAATACTTGAAGCTGTCACTAATTTATATCTGAACAAACAAATTGCATTTGAAAAATTATAGAAAGGAGCCGCAATGCCAAAACCATTACTTTCCAAGCTGATTGTCCAAGGGGCAATCGGCTTTTTCTGTGTCCTTTTCGGATGTGTCTATGGACTACATACCAAAGATCATATTTTCCTCATTATGAGTCTTCTGATTGGTGTAGGCAGCATCATACGTGTCCTTGCACTTTTGTGTACCGCTAAAAAGCAAGCGTATACAAAACTTATCGGAACCTGTATTAAAAGAGAAGTCAGTCCCCTCACTAAGCATCAACAGATTTTATTTCAGACTGCTAATCAAACAGAATACCGCTTTACACTGGATAAGCACTCCAAACTTTTAACCGGTCATCATT
>OHBO01000478.1_pt1 | contig 17846 bp, 13 predicted proteins | sample 1577431 | NCBI WGS metagenome assembly OHBO01 (sample SAMEA3879544, study PRJEB24766) | human gut metagenome | biome: human-associated habitat; feature: feces | place: USA | collected 1985/1987
TTCTTCCTTGTGATGCCCGTCAGACACGCAAGTTGGTCAAACTATTGGTAGATTACCCTGAACCGGTATATGTGCGTGTAGGAAGGGCTGCCGTTCCCGATGTGTATGAGAATGATGATTTTGAATTTGTTCTGGGAAAAGCCAATACGTTGCTGGACGGTACGGATCTGACTATCATTGCCGCCGGAGAAACGGTTTATCATGCTTATCAGGCCGGCTTGATGCTGCGTGAGAAAGGCATTCAGGCACGTGTGCTGGATATGTCTTCCATCAAGCCTGTTGATGTGGAAGCCATCAGGAAAGCGGCGGAAGAAACCGGACGAATTATCACCGTAGAAGAACACAGCCGGTTTGGCGGCTTGGGAGCTATTGTAGTTGAGACGCTTTCTGAAAATCCGGTTCCGGTACGCATTATCGGCATCCCCGATGAGAACGTGGTTCATGGAAACTCCCATGAAATCTTTGCCCATTACGGATTGGATAAAGAGGGCATCTGCAAGACTGCCCTTGAATTCGTGAAAAAATAAACATATCCTTTTTAAATCTAATAGTATGATTAGCAGAATAATTACCATAGATCAAAGTACTTCGGCAACAAAAGCCATGCTGTTCTCTGAAGATTGCGAATTGTTGCATCGGGTAAATATAGAACATCAGCAATTCTACCCGCAGATAGGATGGGTAGAGCATGATGCCGAAGAAATCTATAAAAATACCATAGAAGCGATACATTGTCTGCTTGAACAAGAAGAAGTGAATGGAAAGGATATTTCTTATTCTCTTGCCATCACCAATCAGCGCGAAACGGTGGTTGTTTGGAACCGACATACCGGCAAGTCCGTTTATCATGCCGTGGTATGGCAATGCCAGCGGGGAGCGGCTATTTGCAAAGAACTGAAAGATAAGGGATACAGCGAACTGGTACAACGAAAGACCGGATTGCTTATCGATCCTTATTTTTCTGCCAGTGGTGCTAAGTGGATATTGGATAACGTGGAAAATGCACGTGAACTGGCAGAAAAAGGCGATTTGTTGATGGGAACTATTGATTCCTGGCTGATTTGGAAATTGACCGAAGGCAGGAAGCATCTGACTGATTATACGAATGCGTCGCGTACCATGCTTTTTAATATTCATACTTTGGACTGGGATGAAGAGTTGTTGAAACTCTTCACTATTCCCCGGAATATGATGCCGGAAGCGTTGCCCTGTGATGCTGTTTTTGGAGAAACAACGATAGAGGGTTTGTTCAAATCTCCGATACAAATAGCAGGTGTTTTAGGTGATTCCCATGGAGCATTAACCGGTCAGATGTGTTTTGAGGCAGGTATGGGCAAGGTGACTTATGGAACGGGATCATCTGTTATGGTTAACATTGGAGAAGAGGCTGTCGCTGCTCCTGAAGGGCTGGTTACATCCGTCGGATTCTCGGCTTTGGGTAAAGTGTATTATGCTTTTGAGGGCAATATCCATTGCACCGGAGCCACTATCAAATGGATGGTGGAGAAATTGGGATTGGTGGACTCGTTCAATCAAATTGAAACCTTGGCGACTTCGGTGAAAAATAATGATGGAGTCTATCTGGTTCCCGCCTTTACCGGATTGGGAGCTCCCTGGTGGAAACCGGATGCTAAAGCTGCCATCTGGGGAATGACACTGAATGCTGGAAAAGCGCATGTGCTGCGTGCAGGATTGGAATCCATTGCTTATCAAGTGAAGGATTTGATAGACATGATGACCCGGCAGGCAGGAATCGAGCTGAAAGCGTTGCGTGTTGACGGAGGCCCCACGAAGAATCAGTTCCTGATGCAGTTTCAGGCTGATATGCTGCATGCCGTCATTAACCGTTCGGAGATAGAGGAAGCTTCTGCATTGGGGGCTGTTGTCATGAATGGCTTTGCCCGTAAGAAGTGGGCCAGTTTCCAAGAAGCCGCTGCCATGCGTACCATTGACAATTGCATCGCTCCCTGTATGGAGGAAAAAGAACTTCAATCTTTGTATAGTGGCTGGCGTGAGGCTGTTAAGAAAGTAATAGGACAGAATAACTAACTGAATATATCGTAACTTTTAATACCATTAGAAATGAAAAACAAGAAAAAAATGTGTTTTGGTGTCATCATTGGAACACGCGCTTATTTTAACTCGGAATTAGCAAAAGATGTCCGTAAACAATTGTTGGAAACACTGACGAAAGAGGGCTATGACTATGTCATTCTCCCCGAAGATGCTACGCCTACAGGCAGCAGCAGTATTGAAACAAGAGAAGATGGCTTGAAATGTGCAAAGTTGTTCCGTGAGAACCGTGACCGCATTGATGGAATCATTGTTTCATTACCTAACTTCGGTTTTGAAATCGGTATCATCAATGCTATCAGTGTAGCCGATCTGAATGTGCCTGTTTTGGTTCAGGCATGTGATGATGAGAATGACAAGGTGGATTTGGATAGCCGTCGTGACGCGTTCTGTGGTAAGATTTCCGTATGCAATAACTTGTATCAGTATGGCATTCCTTTTACTGATACTACGCTACATACTTATTCTATTTATTCTGATTTGCTGGCAGCCGATATTAATAAGTTCGCTGCGATCTGCCGGGTGGTGAATGGTCTTCGTCATGCTCGCATCGGTGCCATCGGCACTCGTCCTGCCGGCTTCCAGACCGTCCGCGCCAGCGAGAAACTGTTGCAGGCATCGGGCATTACAGTCGTTCCGGTAGATCTTTCTGAAATCTTGTCTGCCGCCCGTAAGATTGAAGATGCTGATGAAACGTTACAAGCAAAACTGAAAGAAATCAGACAATATGCTGCTGTTCCCGAACAATACAATGATAAACTGATTTTGCAGGCTAAATTTGGTGTGGCTGTAGAACAATGGATGGAAGCCAATGAAATTGATGCTGTAGCTATCCAGTGTTGGGACTCTTTGGAGCAAAACTATGGTTGTGCAGCTTGTGTGACTATGAGTATGTTGAGTGAAAAATTAATCCCTGCTGCTTGTGAAGTGGATATTGCCGGTGCAGTGTCTATGTATGCGTTGACATTGGCTTCCGGTCGCCCGTCGGCATTGCTTGACTGGAACAATAACTTTGCCGAGGATCGTAACAAGTGTGTGTGTACACATTGTGGTAACTTCCCTAAATCATTTGTAATGAATGATTTGAAGTTAGGAACATTAGGAGTGTTGGGCAGAACATTAGGTAAGGTACATACTTTCGGTGCCGTTTACGGTAAAGTAAAACAGGGTGATTTCACCTTCTTCCGCATCTCGACAGATGATACGAAGGGTTGTATCAAGTCTTATTTGGGCAAAGGTGACCTGACCGATGACCCATACGGAATGGATGGTTGTATAGCAGTAACCAAGGTGGATAATCTGCAGCCGCTTATGAAATATATTTGTAAGAATGGATTCGAACATCATGTGGCTATGTGCCGTGGCAATGTGAAAGATATTTTGGCGGAAGCTATTGAAACTTATCTGAACTGGAATATCTATATTCACGAATAATATCGATGAAATATGATATTGGTAGATAATTACTTTTTGGCAATCCTCTGCTGTGTTATTTGCTGTGCCTGCTGGGGCTCTTGGGCAAATACGCAGAAGATGGTTGCCGCCAAGCAATGGAGCTTTGAACTGTTTTATTGGGATTTGACCGTCGGTCTGTTCCTTACAGCTTTATTGGGGGCGGTGACTTTAGGAAGTATGGGAAGTGAAGGCCGTACCTTTTTTCAGGATTTGGCAGTCATGGACTGGTCTAGCATTCAATATGCATTCTTGGGCGGTGTTGTGTGGAACTTTGGCAATATATTTCTTACCGCAGCCATTGCTGTAGCCGGAATGTCAGTAGGTTTTCCTATCGGTGGAGGCTTGGCCTGGATTGGAGGTATTGTATTCAATTATTTATTAATCTCTTTGGCCGGTCAGACCTATCAGGGAAATCAGCTTTTACTATGGAGTGGTGTGTTAGTCATCATTGTAGCTATACTGATCTGCGGAAAAGCGTACGGAAAGTTATCGTCCGGCAAGGCTTCCACTCCGAAGAAGGGGATTCTGCTGGCCATTATGGCAGGTATCGCTATCATGTTTTTTTACGGATTGGTAGTGAAATCTCTTGACCCGCAGTATGTGGCGGGAGGAACCGGAACGCTGACTCCTTATACAGGTGTGTTCTTCTTTGCGGTAGGTATTCTGGCCAGCACACCTATATTCAATACCTTTGCCATGAAGCATCCGGTAGAAGGCAAGGCGGTGACCATGAAAGATTACTTTGCCGGCGATGCCAAGACCCATCTCACAGGTATGCTGGGAGGCTTTATCTGGATGGGCGGCATGGTGATTAGTTTTATGGGAGCAGGTGCTGCCAATCCGGCTATCTCTTATGCCCTTAGCAACGCAGCGCCTGTGGTGGCTATGATCTGGGGAGTTTTTGTCTGGAAGGAATTTAAGGAAGCTCCGAAGGGGACCAATAAACTGATTGCGGCTATGTTCTCCTTGTTTATTATCGGATTAATAAGCATTACTTTGTCAAATTAGAAATTAGATGAAGAGAAATTATAAAATAGGGCTTGTAATGAAGTCGTTACAAGCCGATTTTTTCAAAGTGATGAAAGAAGGGGCCATTCAGTATGCGGCCCCTCTTCCGTTTTTGGATTTGGTTTGTGTGGGAACGGCTACACAGACAGAGGTAGAGGAACAGGTTGACTTGATGTATTCCTTGATTCATCAGCAAGTCGATGCTATCGTATTGGTTCCTATAGATTCAAAAGCCTTAGTTCAGCCTGTAGTAGAGGCTGTCAGGAAAGGAGTTCCGGTAATCAATATTGATATCCGGTTGGATACTCAGCTATTGGAGCAGGCAGGAGTAGAAGTGGCTTTTGTGGGACCGGATAATTTTGCAGCTGCGTATGAAGTGGGTAAATTATTGGATAAGAAGTTGCGGAATGAAGATAAAGTTGCTATTATTGAAGGATTGGCGGCAGCCGATAATGCGCAGCAGCGTAAAAGAGGTTTTATCAAGGCGATAGAAGAAAAAGGGTTAAGATTGGTGGCATCCGAACCGGCCGACTGGGAAACGGAGAAAGCCGCCGAAGTTTTTCAGGCTATGTGGATGCGGTATCCTGATTTGAAAGCTGTATATTGCAGCAATGATGCGATGGCGTTGGGGGTTCTTCAGCAGATGCAAGAAAAAAATTGCTATCTGCCTGTAGTGGGCTTTGATAATGATGCGGTGATGAAAGAATTTCTTTCTACGGGAAAACTGGTTGCAACAGCTGATATTTTCAGCTCACAGATGGCTGTCCGGGGCATTGAGTTCGCTTTGGATGTATTGGAGGGAAAAATAGAGAATAGAGGGGTTCATTCTACAGCTTACGAAATTATTAAACAATGAGTTCGTAGGGAAACGGCCCATACTGAGATATGCACTTAAGGCACCGGCTGTTTAACTTCTTAATATTGCCGGCAATGAGCAATATTAAGAAGTATTCTTTTTACGAATGAAATATTTAGTGTAATTTTGTGGCTCAAAATAAATTAAATAGAATCATTATGGCAGCAAAACCAGGTATACCTAAAGGAACGAGAGATTTTTCGCCGGTGGAAATGGCGAAACGTAACTATATATTCAATACGATCCGTGATGTGTTTCATCTTTTCGGCTATCAGCAGATTGAAACTCCTTCTATGGAGAATTTGTCTACCTTGATGGGAAAATACGGTGACGAAGGGGATAAGTTATTGTTTAAGATACAGAACTCAGGTGATTATTTCAACGGCATTACCGATGAGGAATTGCTGGGCCGCAATGCGGTAAAGCTGGCGAGCAAGTTCTGTGAAAAAGGATTGCGCTACGATCTCACCGTACCTTTTGCCCGCTATGTGGTGATGCATCGTGATGAAATAAGTTTTCCTTTCAAACGTTATCAAATCCAACCGGTTTGGCGTGCGGATCGTCCCCAAAAAGGGCGTTACCGTGAGTTTTACCAATGTGACGCCGATGTGGTAGGCAGCAATTCTTTATTGAATGAAGTGGAGCTGGTACAGATGATAGACCGTGTATTTGGTAAATTCGGAGTACGTGTTTCAATTAAAATCAATAACCGTAAGATATTGACCGGTATTGCCGAGATTATCGGGGAGGCTGATAAAATTGTAGATATCACCGTAGCCATTGACAAACTGGATAAAATCGGATTGGAAAATGTAAATGCGGAATTGGCTTCTAAAGGGATTCCTCAAGAGGCTATTGATAAATTGCAGCCGATTATTTTGTTGAGTGGAAGCAATGAAGAGAAATTGGAAACTTTGAAGACTGTCCTTGCTACCAGTGAAGCGGGATTGAAGGGAGTGGAAGAAAGTGAATTCATATTAAAAACCGTGTCTGCACTGGGTGTGAAGAGTGAAGTGGAATTGGATTTGACTTTGGCTCGCGGCTTGAATTATTATACGGGAGCAATTTTTGAAGTGAAGGCCTTGGATGTGCAGATTGGCAGCATCAGTGGTGGTGGCCGTTATGATAATCTGACCGGTGTCTTTGGTATGGATGGTATGTCTGGTGTAGGTATCTCTTTCGGAGCCGACCGTATTTTTGATGTGTTGAATCAGCTGGATTTGTATCCGAAAGAAGCGGTGAACGGAACCGAGCTGTTGTTTGTAAACTTCGGTGATAAAGAGGCTGCTTATTGTCTGCCTATCCTGGCAAAAGTCCGTGAAGCAGGGGTGCGCGCTGAAATTTATCCGGATGCTTCTAAAATGAAGAAGCAGATGGGATATGCCAATGACAAGCAGATTCCTTTTGTCGCTATTGTTGGTGAAAATGAAATGAACGAAGGGAAACTGACTTTGAAGAATATGACTACAGGCGAGCAGTCACTGGTTACACCGGATGAGTTGCTGGCGGTGGTGAAAGCTTGATGTTTACTAATTATCTGCAATCATATTATAAAAGTTTCATTGATGGATGATTGCATCACATGGGAATGCCCGATAACGTTTGCTTTATACGTTATTTGTATTGAAATATAAATGCTGGATTACCTATGTGGATAATCAGATTGTTTTTTCTTCCGTCACTACATCTTACTGATTCTAAAAGAGATGTAGTGACGGAAATTTTTGTATCCCCCGAAATGGTTTGTTCTCTTTTTCCCGCGTAGAGGCGACAAAGCGGAATGCCTGTTCTTGTCGTTGTTGGTTGTATTTCTTGTTTTAAGGATGAAAACTGATGGAGCTGACTTGAAATATGATTTTCTTTTGCGAGAGTCTGATATTATTCACTATATTTGTGGAATGTTAGCCTTATAAATTTAATCAGATGATAGAGGAAAATCAGTTGATATCCCATTTGTATCAAAATAGGGATAATGGTCAATGGATGATACAAACCAATGATGAACATCAAAAGGGGGTTGCTGATATGGCGGCATCCTTCGCCGGGCAGTTCGGACTTCCTTCTTGGGGGCGTGCGCTCGGCCTACTTCATGACAAAGGAAAGGAACGGGCGGCATTCCAGCAATACATACGCAAGATGAATGGTTTGCCTACGAGTGACAAGAAGCGCTATGATGATCATACCCATGCTTTTGTGGGTGGAATATTGGCAAAAGAACTTATGGGAAAGGATGTTTCCCATCTTCTTGTAAACCAAATTATTTCTCATCACACGGGGTTACATGATTTCGGGGATGTGGAAAACATATTGAAAGAGAGGCTATTATCCAAAGAAATAAACGAGGGTGACATTAGCATAAACAAACCTTTATTATTCCAAGAATTTATTGATTCACCTTTTTCTAAATCAAAGGTTGAATGGAAACACTTTCATCACCTTTCCCGTATGCTTTTTTCCTGTCTTGTAGATGCCGACCGGCTCGATACAGAACGGTTTATGGATGTAGAGTCATGGCGGAAGCGGGGAAATTCGGCTACGCTTGCCGATTTGCTTCCACAGCTGGAGGCATATATGCAAAAACTGCAATCGAATGCAGCTGATACGAAAGTGAACCGCATCCGCCAGCAAGTGAAAGAACAATGCAGTAGAACTTCTTCAAGCGAAAAAGGATTTTATAGTCTTACAGTTCCGACGGGAGGCGGTAAAACACTTTCTTCTTTGTTATGGGCCATGAAGCATGCTGTAAGCCATTCAATGAATCGTATCATCATCGCCATCCCATATACCAGTATCATTGTGCAAACGGCAGGGCTTTTGAAGGAAATCTTTGGTGAAGAAAATGTATTGGAGCATCATAGTAATTTCGACCCCGATGATATTAAGGACGAGGAAAATAGGGAAAAAGCAAAATTGGCTACAGAGAATTGGGACTATCCCATTATTGTCACTACCAATGTACAGCTTTTTGAATCTATGTTTAGCAATAAAACATCTGATTGCCGCAAACTGCACAACATGGCAAATTCAATTCTTGTTTTGGATGAGGTTCAGATGTTGCCAACCGGCTTCTTGCGGCCGATAGTCGATGCGCTGAAAGCGTATCAGGAAATGTTCGGGGTTTCGGTATTGTTTACCACGGCAAGCCAGCCGGTACTGAGTGGTCTGATAGAAGGAACAAATCCTAAAGCTGATTTTAAGGGAATAGAACATATCAAGGAAATTATTCCGGAAGAATTTGCTTTGCATGACCAGCTTCGCCGTGTGAAGTTGTCAATCGATGATACAGGAAAAACATACGATGAGATAGCTGCAAAGGTGTCTGAATATAATAAGGTGTTGTGCATAGTGAACACTCGTAAAGATGCCAAAGAGCTGTATGACCGTTTGCCCAATGACGGAGTGAAATTGCATTTGTCTAGAATGATGTGCCCTGCCCACTTACACGAAACTATTGGTAAAATAAAAACTTTATTGAAGGATGAGTCGCAGCCGATTGTCAGGGTCATTGCAACCCAGCTTGTGGAGGCCGGTGTGGATATAGACTTTCCGGTTGTGTTCCGTCAAGAAGCAGGACTCGATTCTGTATTGCAAGCAGCGGGACGGTGCAATCGGGAAGGACGAAGTGCCATGGGACATACATTTGTGTTCAGTCTGGCGGCAGAGAAGCGAAAGCTCTTCGGTTCAATGGCTGACTCCAACAATGCTCGGTTGAATTTGCCGGAAGATAGTGATTGGTTTGCTCCTTCTACCATGAAAGCCTATTTTTGTCAATTGTATAGCAGAAAACAAACATTTGATGAAAAGGATATAAAGCACTGGCTCTACAAACCTACTGAGTTATGTTTTGAAACTGCATCAAAAGAATTTCGCCTGATTGATGATACAAGTATAAATGTTATCGTAAATTGGGAAAACAGCATGGAACTTATAGAGCAGTTGAAAGAATCGGGGTGTACCTACTCGTTGGTGAAGCAATTGGCGAAATTTACTGTAGGCATCCGTTCCTATGATTTTAAGCAACTGAAAGGCTATGGGCTTGTCGAAGAAATATTGGAAGGAATATATGTATTGGCAGACAGGTCTCAGTATAATAAAGCCACAGGTCTCAGCCTTGATAACCATTGGCTGGAGGAAGTATTAATGATATAAAGAAACGGATATGACAAAGAAAGAAACATTGAAATTGTTTGAAGAACGTAAAGTCCGCACCGTGTGGGATGATGAAAAGGAAAAATGGTATTTTTCGATAGTTGATGTGGTGTCAGTTTTAACAGACAGTGTTGATGCAACTGCTTATTGGCGTAAGTTAAAGCAAAGACTTAAAGAAGAGGGAAATGAAACCGTGACAAATTGTCACGGTTTGAAAATGAAAGCCACAGACGGTAAGATGCGACTTACAGATGTGGCTGATACAGAACAACTACTACGTATCATTCAGTCTATCCCATCTCCCAAGGCAGAACCGTTCAAGCAATGGATGGCACATGTAGCATCCGAACGTCTTGATCAGATGCAAGACCCTGAGTTGAGTATTGGGCAAGCTATGATGGACTACAAGCGACTTGGTTACTCTGACAACTGGATAAACCAACGCTTGAAGAGCATTGAAATCCGTAAAGATCTTACAGATCAATGGAAACTACATAATGTAGAGGAAGGTGTTCAATATGCTACTCTTACAGACATTATCTATCAGCAATGGACCGGAAAGTCGGCAAAGGAGTACAAACAGTTCAAGGGCTTGAAGAAAGAAAATCTCCGGGACAATATGACCAATGAAGAATTGGTTCTTAATATGCTGGCCGAACTCTCTACGACAAGTATTACTAAAGCTAAAAATCCTCAGACATTGGGTGAAAATATGCAGTGTGCGGCTGACGGTGGTGATGTGGCTCGTGTGGCACGCGAACAGTTGGAGCAAAAAACCGGTCGTGAAGTGGTAACTCCCTTGTCGGCAAAAAGGTTTTTTGAAGGTCAGAAGCCGGAAGATTTATTGGAAAACAAGGAAAACGATGAATGATATGGAATATACAGATAAAGAATATTGTCTGGAGGTGTGGGGCGATTGGGCTTGTTTCACTCGTCCGGAGTTGAAAGTAGAGCGTGTGAGTTATGATGTCATTACGCCATCGGCGGCACGCGCCATCTTTGAAGCGATACTGTTTAAACGTTATGCCATGCGTTGGCAGATAACCAAGATTGAGGTATTCAGGCCTATTAAATGGGCTACCATTAGACGGAATGAAGTTGGAGCGGTGGTAAATTCCAGCATGAAACCAATTTATATAGATGATGGAAAGACACGCCAGCAGAAGAACACGTTGCTTCTGCTGGATGTGCGTTACCGAATTTATGCTAAGTTAGTATTTATTCCGGTAAAAGACCGTCCGAAAGAGGCTTTTGCCAAGCATCAGCCAAGTGCCGACGAGAATCCTATGAAGTATTATCAGATGTTCGAACGCAGGGCATCACAAGGGCAATGTTTTACGCAGCCCTATCTCGGATGTCGTGAGTTTTCTGCAAACTGGAAGTATATTGAAAGTACTGATAATCTTGATTATCCCTTAGCCGAAGACAGGGATTTCGGCATTATGCTTTATGATATGGACTTTGAGGAAAATCCACAAAAACCGAATGCTATGTTTTATAGAGCCCAAATGAAAAAGGGAGTGATTGTTGTACCGGATAAAGATAGTGAGGAGGTGTTGAGATGATACTGAAAGCATTATATGATTACTATCATCGAAGTGGAGATGATGTGGCCCCTTTTGGTTTAGAATACAAAGAGATTGGATTTATTATTGTTATTGATAGATGTGGAAAATTTCTGCGCTTTGAAGACAGGCGCATAGATAAGAAGTCGGCACAGCAGTTTCTTGTTAAGAAAAGTGTTAGCCGGTCAAGTGCCCCTGTTGCAAACTATTTGTATGACAATTGTAAATATGTATTTGGTTATTCCGATAAGGGGGATATGGAAAAGATACGTAAGTACTTTGAAGTATTTAAGGCGAAAGTAAAAGATATATATGATGCTTTTCCGGATAATGAGGACATAAAAGCTGTTTATGCATTTTATCAGCAAGACCATTCTTTTATAGTTGGGGCTATGCAGAAAGATTCTTTATGGGATGATATAGCCAAAAATCTTAATAAGAAATATTCTACCTTTTCTTTCCTTATAGAAGGGGATACGAAAATAGTGGCTTCGAAAAGGGAATTGATAAATTTGTTTGACGAGAATCATGGCGTGGCAGGAAATCTTTGTTTGATAACAGGTAGATATTCAAAAGTTGTAGAGATTACAACTGCTACAAAGATACTTGGAAGCCAAGAAACAGCTAAACTAGTTGCATTTCAAGTTAATTCCGGGTATGATTCGTATGGGAAATCTAAAGGATACAATGCTCCAATATCAGAAGAAGCTGAATTTGCATATACAACCGCATTGAATCATTTGCTGCGTTCGGATTCTCACAATAAGTTTATGGTGGGCTCACGTACTTATCTTTTCTGGGCTTCCTCCAATAGCGAGGCTTCAAAAGAGTCCGAAAATAGTCTATTTTCTTTGTTGGGGCGGATTGAAGAAGAAAATGACGACTCAAACAGGCGCATAAAGTTAGTATATGATACTTTCCAGTCTATCTATAACGGAAAATTATCGGCAAACGATGATGACAAATTCTTCATTTTGGGTTTGGCTCCCAATTCGGCAAGAATTGCGGTAGTATATTGGAATGAGATGCCTTTGTGTGAATTTGCAGGTTTGATAAGTAAACATTTTACGGATATGGAGATGGTTGACACTCGCAAAGATAAGAAGCCGTACGTGGGACTGCATTCCATTCTTGGAAATGTTACTCTTGGAGGAAAGTCAAGTGATGCGACTCCCAATCTTCCTGATGCTGTGGTGAGAAGTATATTTCAAGGGTTGCCGTATCCGGCTTCTCTCTTTCAAGCATGTATTCGTCGCATACGTGCAGAACAATCCGTCAATATAGTGCGTGCTGCTATCATCAAGGCATATCTCAACAGACTAAACGAAAATAACAACCATAAAAAATTAGATATTATGTTAGACAAAGAAAATCAAAATCAAGGGTATCTTTGTGGAAGGCTGTTTGCCGTACTTGACAAGATACAGGAGGATGCCAATGGTATTCATTCCATTCGAGAACGCTATATGAATGCTGCATCAGCAACTCCTTCCATGGTTTTTGCCACGGTGCTCAACCTTTCCACTCATCATATAGAGAAGTTGAATCCGGGTGGACAAGTGTTCTATGAGAAGCTGAAACAGGAAATTATATCCAAACTTGATGCAAAAGGATTTCCTTCACATCTTAACCTGCAAGATCAAGGACGATTCTTTGTGGGATATTATCACCAACGTCAAGACCTTTTTATGAGTAAGGAAAATAAAGAAATGGAATAATAATTTTAAAAATATAAAGTTATGTCAGAACTAAAGAATAGAATTGATTTCGTTTACATATTTGATGTAAAAGATGGTAACCCAAATGGTGATCCGGATGCGGGTAATCTACCACGTGTGGATGCCGAAACAGGTATGGGACTTGTTACGGATGTCTGCTTGAAACGCAAGGTTCGTAATTATGTACAAATAGCAAAAGGGCTTGTGAATGGCTTTGATATATTTATCAAAGAGAAGGCAGTCCTGAATACTTTGATTGATAATGCACATGATGATTCAGAAGTAAAAAATGCAAAGGACAAAATAGAAGCAGCACGTCGTTTTATGTGTAATAATTACTTCGATATCAGAACATTTGGTGCAGTTATGTCAACAGGTAAAAATGCGGGTCAAGTTCGTGGTCCTATCCAGTTCACCTTTGCTCGTTCTATAGATCCAATTGCTGTAGCGGAACATTCTATAACTCGTATGGCAGTAGCAACAGAGAAAGAAGCGGAAAAACAAGATGGTGGCAATCGTACAATGGGACGTAAAGCCACCATTCCTTATGGCCTCTATGTCTGTCACGGCTTCATCTCCGCCAACTTGGCACAACAGACAGGATTTTCTGAAGAAGACCTTGAACTATTTTGGGAAGCTTTAAAGAACATGTTCGATGTGGATCGTTCGGCGGCACGTGGATTGATGAGTGCTCAAAAACTGATAGTCTTCAAGCATGACTCCATATTGGGTAATGCTCCCGCCAACAAGTTGTTTGAATTGGTAAAAGTGGAGAAAGTCTGCGATGGAGCACCACGCTCATTCATCGACTATTCAGTTACTATAGATAAGGAGAATGCTCCATCAAATGTAACTATTGAGGAACTGATATAATTCCATCGTATGTACAATGAAGACGATATGCTTATGTTGTCGGGGATTCAGCACTTTAGGTTCTGTCCCCGGCAATGGGCTTTGATACACATTGAGCAGCAATGGAACGATAATCGTCTCACCATCGAAGGACAGATTCTGCACAAGCATGTAGATGATCCGTTTTATAGACAAAAGTGTGGTGACCAGATAATATTACGTGCGGTGAATATCGCTTCGCGTGAACTTGGACTCTATGGAATCTCTGATGCCATAGAGTTACTTCCTTCCTCATCTTTTGAAAATACGATTTTGCATCCCAACTATCCGGGGCGATGGCAACCGGTTGCTGTGGAGTATAAGCATGGCAAACCGAAAAGAAACGAAGTGGATGAAGTGCAGTTGGCAGCACAAATCATGTGTATAGAAGAAATGTATGCTATCCATATACCATACGGCTCTTTCTTTTATGGGGAGCTTCGCCATCGGGTTAATGTGGATATAACGGAGGAGCTGCGAAATATAGTCAGACAATGTGCCCGGGATATGCACGATATATTTAGTAAAGCGGTTATCCCGAAGGCTGAATATGGGAAACATTGTGACAAGTGCTCGCTGAAAGATATCTGCATGCCGGAAATGGTAAATAATTGTACTTCGGTAGATAATTACCTTACTAAAAATCTGTACCTATGAGAAAACTATTGAATACTTTGTATGTGACGACACCGGAAGCGTATCTTAGTAAGGATGGGCTGAATGTCGTTATATCTGTTCAGCAGGAGGAGGTGTTTCGTATTCCTGTCATAAATATAGAGGGCATCGTTACGTTCGGATATATGGGCGCAAGTCCCGGTGTGATGAAATTGTGTAGTGACAATGGTATATCACTCACATTTCTTTCTCCACAAGGCAGATTTATCAGCAGGGTTCAAGGTGCTACGAAAGGGAATGTTCTGTTACGCAAAAAGCAGTACCAATTGTCGGACGATGCATCTTGGTCGTTGCATGTGGTTAGGTTGATGATTGGTGGTAAGATTCAAAACTATCGCAATATATTGAGGAGATATATTCGTGATTATGGTGAGAATGAAGACATTAATAGGGCGGTGCAAGTATTGGAACGTGCCAAGCGTGATGCTTTGAAGGCTCAAGATAAGACGGAATTAATTGGTTATGAGGGGATGGCTTCGAATGCCTATTTTGAGGTATTGCCAATCTTGATACTTAATCAGAAGACTGATTTCCCATTTCATGGTCGCAATCGTCGTCCTCCCAAGGATGCGGTGAATGCCATGTTGTCTTTTGCATATACGTTGATAGCCAATGATGTTGCGGCCGCTCTCGAAACTGTTGGCCTTGATCCATACGTCGGGTTTCTCCATACACTCCGTCCGGGGCGCACATCGTTGGCCTTAGATATGATGGAAGAGTTACGTGCTTACCTTGGCGACCGTTTTATTTTGTCGTTGATTAATAAAAGACAGATTTCAGTAAAAGACTTCTTGTTCCAAGGTGATAATGGGGTTGTTATGACAGATAAAGGGAAAAAGACTTTTATTACTGCATGGCAGGCAAGGAAAAGGGAAGTGATAATTCATCCTTATCTTAATGAAAAAGTTGAAATAGGGCTTCTGCCTTATGTGCAGGCTATGTTAATGGCAAGGTATATCAGGCAGGATATTGACGATTATCCGGTATTTCTTATAAAATGATTTTTAATTATGTACATTCTTGTGACTTACGATGTGGATACTACAAGCAAAGAGGGGGCTCGCCGTTTACGATGTGTGGCCAAGGCTTGTCTGGATTATGGACAGAGGGTGCAGAACTCAGTCTTTGAGTGTGTAGTGACGGAAGCGCAATATTCTCTTCTAAAAGGGAGAGTTAGGGATATTATTGATATGTCTCTTGATAGTGTTCGTTTTTATATTCTTAGTAAAAATGAGAATAAGAGGGTGGAAGTAATAGGTGTTGAAACGGCGTATAAACTTGAGGAGGCTCTTATAATATAATGCGAATGTGGTGTGTTACAAAAAAAGTAGTATCTTCGCATGTGTTAATAATCAGTAGATTAAATTATTTGTAAAGTATTTCTTCGTTATGAAGTTGAATAATAATGATGATTCGCATAACAGTGGATTAAATTTGCTGATTTATAATATGTTATTAGATATAGAGTCACACCCTGCGTGGGTGTGTGGATTGAAACATACAGCTCGGAAACAATGTCCTTGTCGTTGATGTCACACCCTGCGTGGGTGTGTGGATTGAAACCCAGAAAGAACTATGACCCGGTGCGGGGGCTGATGTCACACCCTGCGTGGGTGTGTGGATTGAAACCCCATGGTGCTGGTTGACACGCCCGAGGTGGAATGTCACACCCTGCGTGGGTGTGTGGATTGAAACAGGGACATGGAGTCCACGGACGCCAGATATGTGGTCACACCCTGCGTGGGTGTGTGGATTGAAACTTATAATCGGGATACAGTAGAGAGCGTAAATTTTGTCACACCCTGCGTGGGTGTGTGGATTGAAACATGCCCTTTTTTTTGTAAATCGGGGTCTACTCCAGTCACACCCTGCGTGGGTGTGTGGATTGAAACATTGTCCGAAAGTTTGATACAAGAAAAGGATAAGTCACACCCTGCGTGGGTGTGTGGATTGAAACTCCCATTGAGAATTACTGAAGAAATCGAAATAAAGTCACACCCTGCGTGGGTGTGTGGATTGAAACTTCTCATATTCTATACCTGTTTTAATGATAAACCGGTCACACCCTGCGTGGGTGTGTGGATTGAAACGCAGGGATTGGGCAAAGACTTCCCGACAACTGGAGGTCACACCCTGCGTGGGTGTGTGGATTGAAACATAAACTATTCATTGTTGTTTGCTGTTTTATTGGTCACACCCTGCGTGGGTGTGTGGATTGAAACATTCCTAATAATGATTCGGTTGAAGAGTTTAATGTCACACCCTGCGTGGGTGTGTGGATTGAAACTGATAGGACGAGGAGCTAATGACGCAACAACATCGTCACACCCTGCGTGGGTGTGTGGATTGAAACATCCATTTAGAGAACTTCTCAATGGCTGTAATAGTCACACCCTGCGTGGGTGTGTGGATTGAAACCCTTTCAAAACAACCTCGCCAATTGCTATATCCTGTCACACCCTGCGTGGGTGTGTGGATTGAAACAACCGGGAGATCGCCATACGTTGCGACAGACGGAGGGTCACACCCTGCGTGGGTGTGTGGATTGAAACGAATGTGCAAGCTGCACCAGTAGGACCATTAATAGTCACACCCTGCGTGGGTGTGTGGATTGAAACATCGAATAGCGTCCAAACGGGGTGGCCGATTTCGTCACACCCTGCGTGGGTGTATATGGATTGAAGCATTGTTCACTCGTTGGTCAAGTTTATGGAAGAATTGTAAGCATTCGGCCTCTTGTGTATTTCTCTTCAAGCTGTTATAAAGTCAAAAGCCAAACGAAGTACGTTAGGCTTTTGACTTTGTTATGACTGGAAAAAACACGCACAATCCCGGATGCTTATCTTTTGTCTGTCTTCTTTTGTGGTTTCACCTAGGTGACAATACATTGGCATCTAAGTGGAGAGGCGTAGTCACCCAAGTGATACGCTTGCTTCACCTTGGTGAAACTATAAATTCAACTAAGTGTTCCAAAGCAAATATATTATATTTTTACTATACTATCCCTTGTTGTTTATTTGTTATATTGTTGGTTATTAATGTGCTATTATCTGCTTGTATCGATTGTTTTTTCTTGTCTTTATAAGATATATTAAAACATAAACTAACATGAAAATTGGTATAATTGACCTTTGTAAACAAATAGAAGATCCTAGGATGAACCGCAAAAAAGTCCATAAAATGGAAACTAGTATCTATATATTCATTGCTGCTGTAATCTGTGAGGTCCAGTCCTGGAATGAAATTGAGGAATTTGGCAATTCGAAAATTGCTTTTTTCAAGAGTCGCATACCCGGCCTGGAGTTCATCCCCAGTCATGATACTTTTAACAGATTCTTCAGTATGATAAAGCCCGATTATTTTGAGTCGATCTTCCGTAATTGGGTAAAACGAGTCTGTCTGGAGGTGAAAGGCGTTGTAGCTATAGATGGCAAGCTCATGCGTGGTCCAAGCCAA
>OHBO01000487.1_pt1 | contig 17587 bp, 10 predicted proteins | sample 1577431 | NCBI WGS metagenome assembly OHBO01 (sample SAMEA3879544, study PRJEB24766) | human gut metagenome | biome: human-associated habitat; feature: feces | place: USA | collected 1985/1987
ATATAGAGATAATATATCGAGGGGGAATAATTTTTGAAGGGGACTTTTTATTGTACAGCTTTTAATAAATTTGACCTATGAAATTTATTCTATTTACTGCTATTTCGTGTAACTTTGCACTCCAAAATAAGACGCAATGCAAGGATTATATTCAATAGGATTACTTATTGTTTCTAATGTGTTTATGACACTGGCTTGGTATGGGCATTTGAAATTGCAAGAAATGAAGGTTATCAATAATTGGCCGCTTTATGGTGTGATATTGCTTAGTTGGGGTATAGCATTGTTCGAATATTGTTGCCAAGTGCCAGCTAATCGATTGGGATTCAGAGAGAATGGAGGGCCGTTTAGTCTTATGCAATTAAAGGTAATACAAGAAGTAATAACGTTAATCATATTCACTTTATTTTCGGTCGTAGTTTTTAAAGGAGAGTCGTTGCATTGGAACCATATTGCGGCGTTCGGCTGCCTTGTTCTTGCCGTTTATTTCGTATTTATGAAATAAGCGATAATCGTATCTATTTAATGACTAGGTGTAATATAGGGTAGAGCTTTTCCGAAAGGTCGGTTTTGCCCTGACCGATTATCTTGGAACACATAGGTGCGGTAGAATCGAATGACTTTTATGTTGTGTTCGTATCTATCCGATGGATATTCTTATTCTACAACTTGTTGTCCTAATTCTCGGCCTTATGACGGGGAATATTTCGATTCCGTCATTACTTAGTCTCATAAATGCGGTTATTTCATTCTTCTCGTTTAACAATGTACAATTCTACTTGTGAAGAAGATGTAAATAAAGACACTGGCGAGGTATAGTGTTATCAGAGTTAAACACATTGAGCCCGTCTACTGTATTTTAAAGGGCAAAATAACTAAATCGATTCAATATGCTTATTCCAAGCCAGCACAAACGGATCCAATTTAGGAACCTCTTTGGTAGCAATCCTGGCATTCTCACGTCCTACATCAAAGTTATGCTGGTATTTAAAAGTCGTTTCAGGCTTGGGTGTATCCTTTGAAGAACTTAAGTCTAAGTCTTATTTCTGAGTTTTAGTTATTGTAACATTAAGATCTTCACTTAGCTGAGTTTTATCTTGAGCAGAGCACTTGATAATGGAATCACGGCCCAAGAAATTATAGAATTTTAAGCCATTAAGTATCTTTTGTGACTAAAATCTATAATTTTAGAATACAATATCTTTTTACAAACTTATACAAAGACTCATCTTATTTTCAAACACTTCTTATCGCAACCTTGATAACTCCGTCCTCTCTATTTTCAAAGATACGGTAAGCTTTCTCAATTTCATTCAATGAAAAACGGTGAGTAATGAGCGGCGCGGTATCTATACGGCCCGATTCTATCAAGCGAAGTATCTCTGCACAATTACAACCGTCCACCCCTCCGGTTTTAAAGATAAGATTTTTTCCATACATATCGGGTAAGGGCAAAATTTGAGGTTTATCGTAAAGTGCCACGATCGTTACAATAGCATTGGGACGAGCACATTTCCAAGCCAAACGGAAAGTATTCTCGCTTCCCGCCACTTCCAAAACCACATCAGCACCGCCATGATCGCTATTTTTACGAACAAACTCCTCGCAATGTTCAGGAGTAGTTACCAATATGTCGGGATAATGTTCTTGCAAAAACTGTATTCTTTCCGGGGACTGCTCACAAACAATAATACGCCGGGGATTCTTTAACAAAGCGCACAATAAGGTACAAATGCCGGTAGGACCGGCTCCAATAATCAGAATCGTATCCTCCGATGTAATTTCCGAAATACGTACGGACCAAAAACCGGTTGCCAAAATATCGCCTACAAACAAAGCTTGTTCGTCGCTTACCGTATCTGGAATACGATTCAAACCTTGATCGGCATAGGGCACTCGAACATATTCGGCTTGACCGCCATCGATACGACACCCCAAAGCCCAACCGCCATTGGGATCCATACAATTATTGACACACCCACGACGACAGAAGAAACATTCGCCACAAAAAGTTTCGACATTTACAGTAACCCTATCTCCCGGCTTAATACCTATAACATCTTCTCCCACATCTTCTACGACACCCACCATCTCGTGCCCGACCGTTACTCCCGGTACGGCACGCGGCACGCTACCATGTTTGATATGGAGATCGCTGGTACAAATACTTCCAAGAGTCACCCTCACAATCGCATCGCGCGAATCTTTCAACCCGGGTTTCGGCTTTTCTTGCAATTCAAACTTACCGGGTTTAACGTATGTATATGCCAACATAATATTATCCTTATCATTTTTCAAAACTTCTCTTACAAAGATAGGCGAAACGGATTTCAGAAGCAAGTATTCTTTGTTAAACAGTGTCACTACGAATCAAATAGCAATCTACCGGTGTACTCTATGGCAACTATCAGCTATGTAAAAAGAGTATGATATCAATTAAAAAATATTTACTTCATACAAATACAAACAGCTTTCACAACTTTCTTGTTATTTTTGTATGACTAAAAGAGTGTTAATATGAAAAACCGAACAAAAAAATTGTTTAAGATTACGGGTATTACACTGGGAGCGTTGATAGTCTTTCTCTCGGCAGTAATCGCTTTCTCCATAAATTTTATATTTACGCCTGAAAAATTGACCCCCATCGTATTAAACGTAGCCAATCAAAACATAAATGCCAAGCTCGATATGAATAGCGTAGAGCTGACCTTTTTTTCAACTTTTCCCCGTTTTGGAATAAAATTGGAAAATGGCACATTGGTATCAAAGGCTATCCGTGATTCTTTATGGCAACGTACCGACACATTAGCCTCTTTTCGAAAAGCCATTGCCGTAATCAATCTCGTCGATTATTTGCAACAAAAAAAGATCAGTATCAACCGATTATCATTGGATAGTACAAACATATACGCCTTTAAAGGAAAAGATGGAATCGCCAACTGGAATATATTGATCGCCGACACGACAAATACACCCGATACAACAACCGCTACTTCGCCAGTTATTAACGAAATAGACATCAAGCACGTTTCGCTACATCATACCACGGTCACTTTCGACGATCGGGAAACGAATGTCTTCGCCAATCTATGGGATGCAAATCTTAAATTAAAAGCAAATTTAAAGAAAGAACAGTCTACGTTAACGTTGGATTTCAACAACAAAAACATTCTGTTCTGGCAAAATGGTGAATTACTGGCTCATCGTATCGCCACCCACCTACAAACCGCCATCGAGCTAAATCGTTCGAAACGGGCTCTTTCCTTGCACGATGCTATGATGGAGATTAACGGCATAAAATTAGACATACACGGTTCTATCTGTAAAGACACGACCGCACAAGCGTTAGATATCGATCTGCAATACGGGCTACATGCTCCTTCGTTGGAAACAGTCCTTCACATGATTCCCGAAAGTATTCTCAAAAAAGAAAAAGTTTCGGCCAAAGGCGACGTTACAGTTAATGGCAATCTAAAAGGTCTATATGGAAAAGGGAAAATGCCATTAGCTACATTAAAAATAGAAATAAACGATGCATCCGCCCAATATGCCCAATTGCCCTATGGAATAGATGAACTTAAAGCCAACTTTTTCGGACAGATAGACTTAATGCGACAATCGCCATCTTATCTCGATCTTAAAATATTTCACTTCAAAGGAGCTCACACCGATATCTTGGCCGACGCCAAAGTAAATGATCTATTAGGCGATCCCGACATCTCGTTTCATACCCAATCTACGATAGACCTAACTGCATTGGCACAAACATTTCCTTTACAAGATGGTGTGAGTATCGAAGGGAAATTAGATGCCGACATGAACGTGCGTTGTCGTTTGTCATCTATCAAAAAGAAAGACATAGGACGAATTCGGGCCAAAGGAAAAATAAATATGAGCAAATTGGCTTTACGAGACAAAAATAAGAAATTCGAATTCACGAGCGATGCTTCACTGTCTTTCGTGGGAAACGATGTATTAGGAGCCCATATCGAAATAGGAAATATGGCTTTTCACTCAACGCGATTAAACTCATCGATAAACAATCTATCGGCTTTAATAAAAACGACCAACCCACAAGATACTACACGAATCGCTCTTGTAGAGTGTAAACTAAATGCAAACAAACTAAAAGCATCCCTACCGGATACATCAAATTTATTTTGCGGAAAAACTGCCGCAACCATAAAATTACAACCGACAGAAAACAATCCTACCCGACCCGAAATAGGATTCGCATTAGAAGCCGACACCTTGTTCTGCCGTCTCGGAGATACTAAATTGGGCATGGACAAAGCCGGGATTACAATAACGGCACAACAATTAAAAGACTCTTTGTGGATTCCAAAAGGCATAGTAGGTTTTAATCGGCTTTTTGTACGTACCCCACAATCGGCTTTACCTATTCGAATGCAAAAGACTGCAATTTCAGTCGGTAATCGAGCTATTACTTTACATAACGCGACCATGAAAATAGGAAGATCCGATTTAACGGCGACCGGTGCGATTCACGATTTATATGGCGCTATGCGTCACAATAAAAAACTACGGGCCACATTAACACTTTCCTCTAAGAATCTAAATTGTAACCAGTTAATTCGGTCTATCTCTTTTCCAAAAGACACTGCTCAAATCGAAACTGAATCCGACACTACGTCGACAGCCCTAAAACTATTCGTTATTCCTCGAAATATCGATTTTGAATTACAAACCAATTTGAATCGGGTTCGTTACGGGAAAATGGTTTTCAAAAACGTACACGGTGCAATAGATATACGCAATCAAGCCATTCACCTCAAAGAGCTCAGTATGGAAGGAATGGATGCGACTATGCGCACGACGCTGATCTATCAAGCCCGACAACCAGAGCAAGGATATGCCGGATTCGATTTCAAACTTCATAATATCAATATAGGGAAACTTGTCGATTTTATTCCTTCGTTAGATACTATTGTCCCCATGCTACGGTCATTTCAAGGAACTGTCGATTTCAATGTATCGGCCGAGTCGGGCTTAGACTCATGCCTCAATATAAAAATACCCTCATTACGATCAGCTATCCATGTTGAAGGCGATAGCCTCGTCCTTCTCGACGGTGAAACTTTTGCCGAAATATCGAAAAAATTTTTCTTCAAGAACAAAGAGAGAAATTTGATCGACAGTATCTCTGTCAACATCAGTGTCGAAGACGGTAATGTAACTGTCTACCCGTTTGTAATAGAAATGGATCGCTACCGGGCTGCCGTAGGAGGGAACCAAGACTTGGATATGAATTTCAATTATCACATATCCATACTCAAATCGCCCATACCCTTCAAACTGGGACTGAATATTTCGGGAAATTTAGATAAAATGAAGTTCGGTATGGGCAAAGCCAAATACAAAAACGCTGTCACACCGGTAGAAATACACAAAGTCGACAGTACTATTGTAAATATGGGAGAACAAATTGTTCGGGATTTCAAGAAAGTCATGCGACGACAATTGCCACAAACACAAACCACCAACTAATAAGTATCATGTTCGATAAACCCATATGTCATATAAAATCGCCCTATCTTCTTCCCGAGATTACACAGAAATACTTAATGTATGGAAAAACTCTGCAAGAAGTTCCCTTTACTTTTTAAGTGAAAAAGATGTACTTTATGTTCCCTCCTACTTTCGATGCATTTAATTGGCATATATGAATGCGGGAATAAGGTAAAGGCAATTTTGTTGTCTGACAGAATACATATTGTTTGGCAGGTATGTGCCAATTCATATTGAGAAAAAATAGGGTGCTCATTGACTAATTCACTCAAGACTGCATACAACTTATGTAGATGTGCACTGCAAATTTTAAACGGATTATTTTATCATCTTATGCTTTATTGCGATATTTGCGTTACGATAAATCTGTAACGGAATGATTGAAATAGTATGAAGCCTAATAATCCTTTTCTTATTTCGGGATATTACAGCCCAGAACTCTTTTGCGACAGGGAGCAGGAGACCAGAGCTATTCTCGAAGCTCTCCACAATGGACGCAACGTGACATTGATAGCACCCCGTCGTATGGGAAAGACCGGGCTGATCCGTCATGCCTTTTACCGTTTGAAAGAGCAGCAGCCAGATATCGATACTTTCTATTTGGATATCTATTCAACCCAATCATTAGGCGATTTTGTACGATTGTTTGCTAGTACAGTGTTGGGACAGCTGGACTCCGCCTCACAAAAGGCTTTGAGTCGTATAAGTAAGTTTGTCCGCAGTTGCCGCCCCGTGTTTACTTTTGACGAATTGACAGGTGTTCCTAAGGTGACGATAGATGTGGCTCCGGCCGAGGAAGAAAACACTTTGAAAGAGATATTCGAGTATCTGGGCTCGTCAGAGAAACGATGCTATGTTGCCATAGACGAGTTCCAGCAGATTGTTGAATATCCGGAGAAAGGTGTTGAAGCATTGTTGCGCTCCTATATCCAGTTCCTGCCCAATGTAAACTTTATCTTTGCCGGCAGCAAACAACATCAGATACAGGAGATGTTCACTTCGTCGAGAAGGCCGTTCTATCAAAGTACGCAACCGCTTACAATCGGTCCGATACAACGGGACGAATATGCAAGTTTTGCAACAGGGCATTTTGCCGAGCACAATGTGAAATTGCATCAAGAAGTTTTCAATTCAATATATGAAAAGTACGAGGGTCATACCTGGTATGTGCAGTGTCTCCTTAACCGCCTGTACGGGTACGATCGGAATGTGGATATGGAACTGGTTTCATACGCCACAGAGCAGATTTTATCCGAGTATAGTTACATGTATGCAGACTTGCTGAAAACATATTCTTTCGGTCAGGTGCGCCTGTTGAAAGCTATTGCCCGCGAGGGGTGTGTCAAAGAGGTTTTGGCTGGAGATTTTATCAGTGCCCACAAACTCCGGGCGGCGAGCAGTGTCAGTGCTTCATTAAAGAAACTGCTCGACAACGAATTGATCTACCAGACACCTTGCGGGTATATCATTTACGATCGTTTTATGAGCGAGTGGTTGCGGAAACAACCATTCTAAAATAGCGGAAATATTCAATAGAACTTAGAAAAATCATTATGGCGGTAAAAAAGTCAGAACTATATAGTACATTGTGGAAATGCTGTGACGAACTTCGCGGCGGTATGGATGCAAGTCAATACAAGGATTATGTGTTGGTCATTCTTTTCGTTAAATATATCAGCGATAAAAAGCGTAATGACGAAGGCTTCGATATAGATATACCTAAAGGTTGTTACTTTGAGGATTTTGTCGCTCTCAAAGGTAACCCGAATATTGGGGAGGAGATGAATAAAAAGATGGCTGCTCTTGCCGAGGAAAATCAACTTGGTGGCGTTTTTGTAGCCGATTTTGAAGATGACACCAAGCTGGGCAAAGGAAAGGATAAAGTTGAAACTCTAAGTAAACTTATTGCCGTTTTCCAGAATGAGAACCTCGATTTTAGCAAAAATAGAGCGGCAGATGACGATCTTATAGGTGATGCTTATGAGTATCTGATGAAGAATTTTGCCACAGAGAGCGGTAAGAGTAAAGGCCAGTTTTATACTCCGGCCGAGGTCAGTCGTGTGATGGCCGAGGTTATCGGGTTAGGAAATGCCAAAAATGGGAGAAAGACGACTATCTATGACCCTACTTGCGGCTCGGGTTCCCTGCTTCTTCGTGCTATGTGTGAAACTCCCGGTGGGGCAACTCTCTATGGTCAGGAAAAAGATAATGCTACTGTCGGTTTGGCAAAAATGAATATGATTCTTCATAATGAAATCTATGCCGATATCAGACAAGGCGATACGATTAATGATCCTCAATTTAAGGAAAGCGACCAGTTAAAGACCTTCGACTATATTGTCGCAAATCCACCTTTTTCAACAAAGTCGTGGTTGAAGAGTGCAAAGTTCGAAGATGAATACCATCGTTGGGGCGAAGGCATTAAAATAGGTGTTCCGCCGGAAAAGAATGGCGATTATGCTTTCCTCCTCCATATCGTACGCTCTCTGAAACAGACCGGCTGTGCCGCCTGCATTTTGCCTCATGGCGTCCTTTTTAGAGGCAATGCCGAGGCTCAGATTCGTAAATATCTCGTTGCCGAAAAACGGTATATCAAGGGAATCATAGGACTCCCTGCCAACCTTTTTTACGGTACAGGTATTCCGGCTTGTATCATCATTATAGAAAAGTCGGAAGCAGCAGGGCGTAAGGGAGTGTTTATGATCGATGCCAAAGGTGGATATATCAAAGATGGAGCCAAGAATCGTCTGCGAGAGCAGGATATTCGGCGCATTGTCGATGTGTGGCAAGCACAACGCGATGTGCCTCATTATGCGCGCTTTGTGCCTATGGAGGAGATTGAACGCAACGATTACAATCTCAACATTCCTCGCTATGTATCTGCTCCCGATACGGAGATTCTGCAAGATATCGATGCACACCTTCATGGAGGTTTGCCCAAACACGATATAGACCAACTCGATACCTATTGGGAGGTATGTCCGTCGCTTTGTGATGACCTCTTTTGCGACCATCTTACGCGCAAAGGTTACTATTCTTTGAAGTGTAACCCGGAGGCAGTGCGTGATGCTGTTACCGGGAATGTAGATTTCCGTAATCAGAAAGAGGTGTTCCAGAAGAGTTTTGCCGAGTGGTGCGATTCTCACCGGGCTCAACTTTACGCTCTCGTCCCGGGTTTTGCTCCCAAGAAACTTATCGAGCAGCTGGGTAACTCGTTGTTGGCTGTCTTCGAGGTAGATAAGTCGCTTGTCGAGGCGTATGATGTCTATGACAGTTTGATGAACTACTGGGGTGAAACGATGCAAGATGATTGCTATATGATTTCGTCCGGAGGCTGGACGGTGCAACTGTACACGCCACAACCAGCTTCCAAGAAGAAAGAGAAAAAGGCTGCTACGCCCGAAGATGTCGTTTGCGACCTGCTGCCTGTACCAATCGTTATCGACGAGTATTTTGCAGAGAAGCGCGATGTTATTGCTGCGGCCGAGGAGTTGCTGGCACAAAATGAGACACAGCTTGCGGAATTGGTCGAGGAGCAGGCGGAGAATTACCTCGATGAGGACAACTTCCCCGATGGTAAGATGACCGATGCCAATATCAAGAAACGAATGAAGGCGCTCGATAAGAAAACCGATGCCGACGAAATTGCCGTACTGCAAAAGTATCTCGACCTCAAAGGCGATATATCACTCAATAAGAAACTGATCAAAGAGCGCAAGTACGACCTGCTTACCGCTCTTGTCGTCAAGTATGCCGATTTGTCCGAGGCGGATATCAAGCGCTTGGTTATCGAGCAGAAGTGGTTCGCATCGCTTGCCTTGCGCCTTGACGGTGAGATGCAGCATATCAGTCAGCAGCTCACTTCTAAGGTTTCGGCTCTTGCGGAGCGTTATGCACAGACGCTCCCCGAGATTGATGCCGAGATAGCCGGCCTGGAAGCAAAAGTTGCTGCACATTTGAAACAGATGGGATATTGATCTGAAAAGTTGAGGCTACAAAGTGGGCAGATTGATAATTATTAAAGTGTAAGTGATGGATATACCACAAGGATATAAACAAACCGAGTTGGGAATAATACCCGAAGATTGGGAGGTGAAATCATTCTCCCAAGTATTCGATATGTATCCTAATAATACATATCCTCGTGATTGTATGAATGATAGTTATGGGGCAATTAGGAACATACATTATGGCGATATACTAATTAAATATCCAACCATTGTTGATGTCGAGAGATGCTCAATACCATATCTTAATGAGGACGTTAAGATTAAGGCTCAAAAGTTTGTACAGTCTGGCGATGTGATTATTGCAGATACGGCAGAAGATGAGACTGTGGGTAAGTGTGTGGAGATTAAGAATGCAATTAATGCCAAAATTGTATCTGGTTTACATACATTTTTCTGTCACCCCATTAGAATATTCGCAATAGGCTGGTGGGGGTACTACCTCAATTCGTCAAATTATCATAATCAATTATTACCGTATATAACAGGTATAAAGGTTTCGTCAATATCGAGAGCCTCTATTCAAGAGACCAAACTACTTGTTCCTCCTATTGCCGAGCAACAAGCAATAGCGGAGGCGCTGAGTGATATAGATGGATTGATTGCGACATTGGATAAGAAAATCGCCAAGAAACGCCTGATTAAGCAAGGGGCGATGCAACAACTCCTAACCGGCAAAAAACGTCTCCCCGGCTTTTCCGACCCATGGGTAGAAAAGAAATTTTCTGATTTGTATAGATATGCATCTGAAGGGGGAACTCCTGATACCAATAATATGAGATTCTATGCAAACGGAGATGTTCCTTTTGTTAAAATCGAAGATACCGAAACAAAATATATTGAGTCTTGCAATTCATTTATTACTAGTGAGGGAATAAATAATAGTTCAGCATGGATTGTTCCAGTTAATAGTATTATATATACTAATGGGGCAACTATTGGGAATGTCTCAATTAATAAAATTCCTGTAGCGACCAAGCAAGGTATATTGGGTATTATACCTAGTAGTATTATTAATCTGGAGTTTATGTATTATTTGTTGTTGTCTCAAAATTTTAAGCGCGAAGTAGATAGTCGGCAAGCAAAAGGAACTTTTGCAACAATAATACTTAAAAGTCTTGATGAAATTCCTATATATCTTCCTCTTAATCAGATGGAGCAAATAGCGATTGCTACGATTCTGACCGATATGGATAAGGAGATTGCCGACCTTGAAGCCCAGCGAGACAAGTACCGCCTCTTAAAATCGGGCATGATGCAAAAGCTATTAACGGGACAAATAAGATTAAAGATAAAATAGACTTATGGACACAAACATCGGGGCAAAGGAGCGTGTAACGCAAAACAGGTTGATAGGGCTTTTTAAGAATGTATTAAAGTACACCTATCTCGGGAATTGGGAGACTCGTGAGGGTAACGCCAATATCGAAGAAACGTTGCTCACGGCATATCTCTCGCGGCGTGGCTATACCGACAAGGAGATACGGAGTGCCATCGCTAAATTCAAGCAGGCGGCAAACTCTCTTGGTGGGGGATTATATAACGCCAACAAGGAGGTGTATACCTTGTTGCGTTATGGCGTGAATGTACAGGCCGAGGTGACCGAAAAGAAAAAGATGGTGCACCTTATCGACTGGGCGAACCCGATGGAGAATGATTTCCAGATAGCCGAGGAAGTAACCATTCAAGGCGAAAGCGACCGCCGTCCCGATCTGGTCGTTTATGTCAATGGTATTGCTCTTGCCGTAATCGAGCTCAAGCGTAGTACGGTCTCTGCTCACGAGGGTATTCGCCAGAATATCCGTAACCAGCAGGACGGTTATATTCCTCGATTCTTCACGACCATACAGTTGCTTTTTGCGGGCAACGATACCGAGGGGCTGCACTATGGGGTAATCAAGACACCCGAGAAATTCTGGTTGCGCTGGAAAGAACCGTGTGGCGAGCCGTGCCAGCCATCGCATTTTACAGTGGGTGAGTATCCCAATGAGTTGGATCGTAGTGTGTTGCAGTTTTTTGAGCCCGCAAGGTTATTGGAATATATCCATGATTTTATCATCTTCGATGGAGGTGTAAAAAAGGCGGCACGTCCTAATCAATATTTTGCCGTCAAGGCAGCTCAACCCAGAATCTGCAAGAAGCAAAACGGTATTATATGGCATTCGCAGGGTTCGGGTAAATCGCTTACGATGATTTGGCTGGCCCGATGGATACGTGAAAACGTAAGTGATGCTCGTGTGGTGATTATTACAGACCGCGATGAGCTGGACAAACAAATAGAATCGGGCTTCAAGGATGCAGGGGAGCAGATTCAGCGAGCCAAGAGCGGTGGTAAGCTGATCGAGATGCTCAATGCTGCCGAACCTTGGTTGATTTGCACGTTGATTCACAAATTCGGCAACAAGAATGACGGCGATGCCATATCGGTAGGAAATAAGAAGGCAAGTAAGTCGCTCGACTTGTATCTTGAAGAGTTGGCAAAATCGCTCCCCGCTGATTTTCGAGCGAAGGGAGATGTTTATGTCTTTGTTGATGAATGTCATCGCACACAGGGCGGCATGCTCCACGAAGCCATGAAGCATATCATGGGCGACGATGTGATGCTGATAGGTTTCACGGGTACGCCTTTGCTCCATACGGATAAGAAAAAATCGATAGAGACCTTTGGCTCGTATATTCATAGCTATAAGTTTAATGAGGCCGTGGAAGATGGGGTTATTCTTGACTTGCGTTATGAGGCCCGAAATGTAGAACAATACTTGGGCAAACGAGAGAAAATCGATGAGTGGTTTGACGCGAAGACTAGGGGTTTGAGTTCGGTCGCCCGGGCGGCTCTGAAAGAGCGTTGGGCAAAAATGGAGAAGCTGTTTAGCAGTAAGGAGCGTATCGACCGTATTGTCGCGGATATTTGCCAAGATATGAGTACCAAACGGGCTTTGGCAGGCGGCTATGGAAATGCCATGCTTGTGGCCGACAGTATTTATCAGGCGTGTCGTTACTGGGAGGTTTTTCAATCGACAGAGTTGAAAGGGCATTGCGCTGTGGTTACAAGTTACGATGCAAGTACTGCATCGGTAAAAGACGAGTATCAAGGTGATGGAGAGACCGAGGATCTCACAAAATATGAGATATACCAAAGAATGATCGGCGACAAAACTCCTGAACAGTTTGAAACTTGGGCGAAAAAGGAGTTTACGGACCATCCCGGAGATATGAAGTTGCTGATTGTCGTAGATAAGTTATTGACCGGATTTGATGCACCGTCGGCAACCTATCTCTACATCGATAAAAAAATGCGGGATCACAATCTTTTCCAAGCGGTCTGTCGTGTGAATCGAGTAGATAGTGAGGAAAAAGATTTCGGGTATATTATTGATTACCAAGATCTGTTTGGAGCGGTAAAGAGTGCAATCGAGGATTATACGAATGGGGCATTTGATGGTTACGATGCCGACGATGTTAAAGGCCTTCTTTTGACTCGTCTTACCGAAGGTCGCAAGGCTTTGGAAGAGTCATTACAGGCAGTATATACGATGTGTGAGGTGATACATCCGCAAACTCGGGAAGGTTATTTTGCATATTTTGTCTATGCGGAGACTACACCTGTTGAAAATCAGCAAAATGAATGTGAGGGGAATGCCAATAAACGCGAAACCTTCTATAAACTTGTGTCGCGTTTGGTGCGCCGTTATATTGACATCGCCAATGAGATGGAACAGGCTGGCTATACAGCAGAGGAGGCTGCCGATGTCAAAAGGCAGGTAGACTATTTTAATGATATCAAAGATGAAATAAAATTAAAAAGTGGAGATGCGCTCGATTTGAAATATTATGATCCGGCCATGCGTCAGCTTATTGATAACTATGTACGGGCAGAAGATAGTGAAAGATTGGTGGATTTGGCCGATATATCATTTCTCGACCTGATTGATACGGCGGGCGATAAGGCGATTGATGCGCTGCCAAAGAAAATCAAGCAGAATGAACGTTCTGTTGCGGAGATTTTGGCGGCAAATATGCGAAAGATGATTATCAGCGAGCGTCCGAACAATCCGGCCTACTTTGATAAAATGTCTGATTTGCTCAACCACCTGCTTCAAGAACAGAAAGATGGTAAGCTCCAATATAAGGAATTGATAAAACAACTCATTGAGAAACTGAAAGAGGCTCGATCGACCATTCAGGCAAAATACCCTGCAACCATCGATACAAAGGGTAAGCGTGCTCTTTATGATAATCTTGGAGGCGATGAATCGTTGGCGCTTCGAGTTCACGAAACAATCAAAGCAAATGCTCGCGATGGTTTTAGGGATATGGACAGTAGCGGCTTGAAAAAGATGAGAGCATTGCGAAGGGCTGTTGAAAGTGCATTGAAAGGAGTAGAACAAGATAAGCTCGATGATATAATGCAGCTGATCGTTGCACAAAAAGAATACTAATGACTATTATTAAAGTTTCTAATATATTTGCAGAAGTCGAGTGGAAGGAAATTAAGAATATACATCTTACCATATATCCACCTAATGCTCGTGTTCATGTGTCTGCACCTATTGGAATGACTGAGGAGGCTGTGCGATTATTCTTGATTACAAAAATGCCGTGGATAAATCAACGTATAACCCAGATTCTTGGTCAGAATCGCCAAACACCCCGTGAATATGTATCTGGGGAGAATCATTACTTTAAGGGGCAAAGATACCGTTTAAAGGTTTTGTATCATAATGCTCCTGCAAAAGTAGAGATTCAGGGGAATGAATATATTAAACTATATGTTCGAGACGGAGCATCTGCAGAGCGTCGAGCGGAGGTGCTACGAGAATGGTATCGATCTGAATTTAAATCGATACTTGCTCCTCTAATTGCGAAATGGGAATATCTTTTAGGGGTAAAGGCAAATAAATGGGAAGTCAAGCAGATGAAAACATTGTGGGGAAGTTGTAATCACAGTACGAAAAATATTATTTTTAACCTTGAATTAATCAAGAAACCTGTTCGTTGCATTGAATATATTGTGGTACATGAATTATTACATATCAAAGTTAGATTACACAATGAAGAGTATACAGCTTTACTAACTCAATATTTCCCGAATTGGAAACAGTTGAAAGAAGAATTAAATGAATTTGTTGTATAAATATTACTATTATGGGAAAAACAATAACTACATACCTCATTGACGGCGATCCAAAAGGAACGCAGTATGCATTCATCAGCAACAAGATTTGTCAGATGTTTGTAATTCCACGCTCGAACTTGGCCTATCTGAATGAGCAGGAGAAACTGCACAAGCCGGCGTTCTACATACTGATCGGAGAAGATGAGGTGACGAAACCGCAGGCCTATATCGGAGAAACCGAAAATTTTAAGGAACGGGTAAAAGACCATGACAGCAAAAAAGCATTCTGGCAGAAAGCGCTTGTCTTTGTTTCAAAAGACGAAGATATGACTAAAGCCGACGTGCAATATCTGGAATATCGCGCAATTGTAGTAGCCAAACAGTCGAACTCGTTTGTATTGAATGAGAACAAGCAGATTCCCAAAGCTCCAAATCTTCCCGAACATCAGAGAGATGCCATGGATGAGTTTTTTGAGGATATCAGGTTCCTCGCATCATTCATTGGTTGTGACATCTTTGAAATATCCCAGCCAAAGGAAGAGCACCTGTTTTATACAAAAGCCCGAGGCTGTAATGCAAAAGGATTTTATAATTCTGCAGGATTTACTGTGTTAAAGGGTAGTATCATCGCCAATAATTGCGTTCCTTCTTTTACATGGAAAGCAAAGCGAGAAAAGATGGTCGAGGAGTATGCTACTTTGAATAACGGTGTTTGGATAATGGATTCTGACAAAACCTTCTCCAGCCCCAGTACAGCCGCCGATTTTTGTATAGGGCGGCCAGCCAATGGATGGAATGAGTGGAAAGATAAAGACGGTAATACACTGGATTTTATATACAGGAAACAATTAGAATAACGGATAATATCAATGTAGAGTGCAGTGATATGATTGGATTTAATTTAGTGATTTCGATTTTACAAATAAGTTAAAAACGCTATGTCAATGAAATATTTATTGAATAGTAGTATACCATAATAATGAAAGGATACATTATAAATATACTTTTCCAGATGGCAAGGTATACATCGGGCAAACAAGGCGTAATCCCGCGATACGACATCGCGAGTATATTAGTCTTTAATGAACGTATATATGAATACGGGGATAAGGTAAAGGTGATAATTTTATGGAAAAGTGTAGATTGCAAGCCTGAATTTTTATGGAAAAGTGTATAAATGGAGTCTGATTCGTTGGAAAAAGTGAGAGATAATAGGTATTATTCGCTTGAAAAAATGTAAAGCTCTAAATCGTCATCGACGTTAGTACTCAAAGGTTGCACTATGAGTCTTTGCGGTAAAGGGCCAAAGTACAAACAGAATATGCGTTTGCACTTGCACTTTTGCACTATGCGTCCGCAGTTTGCTTCATTTGAGCTTTTCTCTAAAGAAATTTGCTGGTCCTCAAGAAAATCCGTAATTTTGCGCCGTCAATTGAATAAAAACATAAAGCTTACAATGCTGCAAAGAAGAATGAATAACTGTAACATCGTATCGGATCGAGGCATAAAATGCCTTGAGAGATTGTCGTGTGTCCATACTTCGGGCATTGGAGCATTCTACACTTTTGGAGACATTTTCCGACGAACGTTTGATAGACCATCGGGGATACGATGATGCTGGTATCCCGCTGAAACGATAAATGAAAACCGTCGGAGAGTCCTTACCAAACTTTTCGACGGTTTTTGTTTGATGCCTGTTGGTGACGTTCGCACGATGTGCTCTTCTCCGTCAATTTCGTCCACGGGCTGAATTGTAACGTATTATTAACCGCGCAGTGATGCGCATGAATGAAAGATTATGAATTATAAATTTGACGGAAGCAGGGTTTTCTTTACATCCGACACCCACTTCAACCACACCAATATCATCAGGTTCTGCAACAGGCCCTTCAAGGATGTGTCGCACATGAATGAAACGATTATTGCCAATTGGAACCGCGTGGTCGGTCCGGAGGATATCGTGTTCCACCTGGGCGATTTCTGTCTGGGCGGTTCTGTCGAATGGGTAAACGTACTGAACAGGCTGAACGGGAAAATATACCTTATCTCCGGCAACCACGACATCAAGAACCTGAGGCAGAATTATACGAAATACTTTGAGCATATTGCAATGCAGATGTATATTGAGGTCGACAAACAGAAGATTTATCTGAATCACTGTCCGTTCCTTTGCTATGGCGACTCATACGATGACACCTGGCAGCTTTTTGGACACGTGCATACCCGCAGGAACAATACCGGAAAGGATGCTTCGCGGCTGAGTATGCTTCTTCCGACACAATATGATGTCGGAGTGGACAACAACGGTTTCACACCGGTCTCTTTTGCGCAGGTGAAGGCAATCATAGGGAAACAGATTGAACAATCAAGGAAAGGAGAACAGTAAGATGAAGATACAATACATGAGTGATTTGCACATGGAGTTCCAGGAAAACAGCAGATACTTGAAAAATAATGAATTGCCTGTAACAGGCGATGTGCTGGTGCTGGCCGGGGATATTTTCTATCTCAGGGATAAGGTTGCTCCATTGACTAAGTTCTGGAAATGGGCTTCGGAAAACTACCGACAGGTGCTGATTGTCCCCGGCAACCACGAATACTACAACTATTCCGACGTGATGGAACGGGGACTGCAATGGCGGTGGATGTTCCGTAAAAATGTCGGTTACTATCAAAATCAGGTCGTCCGCATCGATGACACTGACTTCGTCCTGAGTACGCTGTGGTCACGGATCAACCCGAACGACGAGTATTTCGTGTGGAAAGGCATGAATGACTTCCGCCAGATCAAGTTCGACGGGAAGCTGCTGCAGGTGGATGAATTCAACCGGATGCACGAGAATTGTATCGGTTTTATCCAGAAAAGCGTTGAAGAAAGTACGGCGGCCCATATCGTTGTGGTTACACACCATCTGCCGACACTCCAGGCAGTGGC
>OHBO01000544.1_pt1 | contig 15973 bp, 14 predicted proteins | sample 1577431 | NCBI WGS metagenome assembly OHBO01 (sample SAMEA3879544, study PRJEB24766) | human gut metagenome | biome: human-associated habitat; feature: feces | place: USA | collected 1985/1987
GGGGGACATCTCAAAAAACGGATAAGGTCCGACGCTGGTGCAGGTGTGCCAATCAGACAAATCCCACATGCGGATATTGTTTTTTTGGCCCACTTCACCGGTGGCGGAATAGACGGCATTCTCGATCTGATCGTGGAGGATTATTTTGCCTACTTGGACCGCGCAGTCGAGATTTACGAAAAAGAGATCACAACACCCCGCCGGGTGGTATTATCCGGCATCGAAAAGCGATAACGACACATGGCAGCCAACACTCTGAAATTAGCGTTCATTTTGTCTGCAACGGACAAAATGAGCCGTATCATAGACGAGGCCGTAAAAAAATCGACGGACAAACTTTCTGCATTCGAGCGTACCACAAGCAAAATAGGTCGCTCAATGACGAAAGCAGGAACCGTCATGCTGGGCGCGAGCGCAGCCGTCGGAGGTAGTATTTTGGCCGTTGGAAAATCGACAGCCGATTACGCCGGTGATATGTACGATATGGCCCGGGGAGCCGGGATCGGTGTAGAGGCATTCCAAAAACTTGCGTATGCCGGTAGGATGTCAGGGGTCGAAACTGAAAAATTGTCCGCGTCGTTAGTGAAGTTCGACAGAATGGTCGCCGAAGCTGCTGGTGGAAATAAGACGTACATGCAGACATTCGAGGATCTCGGTATCAAGATCAAAGACAGCACGGGTAAACTCCGTCAGCCGAACGAGATTTTCGAGGATGTAGCCGATATTTTTCATAATACCGAAGACGGTATCGGAAAGACCGCTTTGGCGGTTGAATTGTTCGGCAAGTCGGGCGCCGATCTGATCCCCATGCTGAACGACGGCAAGGATGGTCTGAAAGCGTTTTATGCCGAAGCCGAGCGTTTAGGGCTTGTGTTGAGTGACGAGGCGATCGCCAAGGGGGATGCGTTTAGCGACCAACTCGAACAGATTGGCCTGCAAATAAAAGGTGCAAAGTTACAGTTAGGTACGGCACTGATTCCCGCATTGTCGGCGGCTGCAAAAAAAATATCGGAGGTTATCGATAAGATAACAAGGTGGATACAGGAAAACCCCGAACTGGCCGCCACGATCGGCAATATAGCGATGACCATGGGTAAATGGATCGCTATATTAGGCACGGCTGCCATTGCGATCGGTAGCGTGACGTTCATCGTCGGGCAGTTCGGTAAGGTATTCCGAATAGTGTCTGATTCCATAAAAATTGGTACCAAAATCGTCAGCGAGTACAAAAACGGCATGTTGTTGTTTCGTATGCAATATGCGTTATTCTCCGTTTGGTCGAAGATCGCCGCCGCCGGCCAGTGGGTATTTAATACATCCTTGTACGGGTGTCCAGTGGTGTGGATTGTCGCCGGTATCATGGCGATTATCGCAGCCGTGGTATTGTTGGTCAAGTACTGGGACGAGGTGGCCGCATGGTTTAAAAAGTTGTGGGACGCTATCGTCGGGATATTCAAAGCAGCGTGGGAAGCGATCAAAAAGGTGTGGAGCACTGTAACGGGCTGGTTCTCGAACTTGTGGGGCAGGATCAAGGCCGGTGCGGGGAAAGCTTGGGATGGCATCAAAAATACCATCAGCAAGGCCCGCGAGGGAGTGCAAAAGGCATGGGGATCAGTGAAAGGCTGGTTCTCTAACCTTTGGGGTAACGTCAAGAGCGGCATTTCGAACGCATGGGGAGGGATCAAAGACTGGTTCAGCAACCTGCAACCCGTCGAATGGATGCGCGGCGCGTGGGAGAATGTGGGGACGTTCTTCGAGAACCTCGGCCCCCGCTTTTATGAGTGGGGCAAAAACCTATTGCAAGGGCTTTGGAATGGAATAACCTCTATGGTCGATAAGATTGTCGAGGGAATGAAGAATATCGGCCGTAGGATTGCCAACGGCTTCAAGTCTATTCTCGGTATCAATTCCCCATCCCGTTTGTTCGCCGAATATGGTCTGAATATCACGCAGGGGCTGGTCGTTGGCCTTGATCGAGGGGGTGCAATCGTCGAAAATGCTACCGAGGGCGTGGCCATGCAAGCGACCCGTGGAATCACGCAGTCGATGCAATCCAGCACGGTGAATACCTCGACCATTGTAGGCGGCGGGAATACCGGCCCGTCCATTACCTATGCCCCGCAGATCACATTCGCCGGATCGACTACGCAGGAGGTGCGGGACGAGTTCGGAAAAATGCTGAAGCAGCATGCGAACGAGATCATGGAACTGATTCGTAAATATGAAGAAAACAAGACACGTTTGTCCTTTGCGTAATAGCTGGCACCCATGTTTGCACAACTCGGAGATCACATATTTCAAGGGCTGAAAACTCCCGTATCGACCAGCGAGGCAGATGCCGTAAAATACGGCCAAATCCCTCGTGTCAATGACAAAGACGCCATCCAGCCGACTGGTGCCGAGCTGCGGGAGTTGAGCCTGACAATCACATATTCATCAGAATTTTGTGATCCGCAGGCCGAGATATATGCGTTGAAAGCGTCGATGCACGCTTTCGAGGTGCTGCCGTACATTACCGGAGACGGGCGAATTGTCGGGAAATTCGTTATTACGAGCTTGGACATCGCCAACCAGCAGTGCGCGGCGGATGGATGGGTGGAGCTGGCAACCGTCACCGTGAATTTGCTGGAGAGTCCCGGCGAAGAGGAAGCAGCCCCGACAGGGCGGGCGCTGAGTAGTCAGAAGCCGATCGCGGTGGCGCCTGTTGCGTCGGCTCCAAGCCCCGCCACAGGTATAACCAACGACGTGTCCGCAGCCAAGGAAAAGGTTAGCGGAATGAAGCAGTCGATTGCTAAGGTGAAAAGCAGGACCACCAGCCTTAAGCGCGGGGTGCGCGAGGTCCAGCAACTGGCCGCCGATGCGCAAGGACTCTATGCGTCGGCCAAAACGAAAGTCGCGGCAACAAAGAAAATAATCGATCGCGCTGGCGACTTGCCCACATCATTGGACGAAGCGATTGCATATGCCAGCAACCTCGCAAAAATCGACAACGTGGTGGATGTGTCGGTGCTGGAGATGAATGTCGGGCAGTTGTCCGACAGCGCGGAAAAAGTAACGACCAGCGCCACGCCGGTAGCGGGGTTCGCAGGAACAAAAGAGGGAGGCAATTAAATGTCAAGTTTCAACTATACGACCGTTGAGGGAGACCGGATCGATCTGCTCGCTGCCAAGTTTTACGGCAGTATGGACGGGATCGCCATCATATCGGATGCCAACCCGCTCATACCGCTTACGGCGGTCTTCCCGCTGGGCACGGTGCTGGTGATCCCGATCGTCGAAGACAGCGATATGCACGTAAATACAGACCTGCCGCCATGGAAACGTTAGAGAAAGTCATTGCGAAAATCACCGTCAATGGTAAGAACGTAACCGCCGACGTGTCGCCCTATCTCTCCCGATTGTCGTATGCAGACAAAGAGGAGGCGGAAAGTGACGATTTGACGCTGACGTTCGAAGATACCACTGACCATTGGAAAAACGGATGGTATCCCGAGCAAGGCGACACGCTGGAGGTGTCGATCGGCACGCCCGACGCTCCGCTGGATTGTGGACTCTTTGAGATAGACGAGATCGGGCTGGAGTTCCCGCCCGATACGGTTGCAATCAAAGCTATCGGTGCCGCTATATCCAAGGCGCTGCGCTCGAAGAACAGCAAGGCGTTCGAAAAGCAGTCGTTGAAGCAGATCGCCCAATACTTTGCGACGAAGCACGGGCTGAAGCTCGTGGGCAATGTCAGCGACCTGCAAAAGATAGAAGTCGAGCGCAAGACGCAGGAGAAGCAGACAGACCTCGCATTTTTAAGCAGGCTGGCCAGAGAGTACGGGATCGTATTTTCCGTTCGTGGCGATCAACTTGTGTTTATGGACACCGAGGAACTGGAGTCTCAGCCCGTGGTGATGACCATTCACAAAAACGAATTGAGCCGGGCGTCGTTCACTGACAAAACGAGCCAAGTATTTGGCGGGGCTGTCGTGGCGACCCGCAATATGAAGACCAACAGCGTCCGGCGATGGAAGATCGAGCCGTCAGACCAAGAGGGAGGCAAGGGCACATTGTCGAAAGACACGTGGCAGGGAGACGTTACGGTAGAGAACGAGACGCAGGCCCAAGCCAAGGCCAAGGGTGCGTTGAAAGAAAAAAACAAGGACAAAATAACGGGGAGCATCACCGTTGCGGGGAATGTCAAGCTGGTAGCGGGGATCAATATCGAGCTGACTGGCATCGGCAAGTTTTCCGGAAAGTGGCATGTGGTATCGTCGGCTCATGACCTCGATAATTCAAGCGGGTACGTAACCACGGCGACAATTAGAAAAATAGAGGTATAGGTATGTTTCGGCTGGGTATAATATCAGAGATCGGCGAGGGTGAGAACCTGGGCTATGCGCGTGTTTCGTTCGACGAGAACGAGATCGTTTCCGGCTGGCTGGCCATCCCGTCTATGGCTACCTACAAAACGAAGCACTGGATACCGGTCGAGGTAAATGCGCAAGTGCTGTGTTCAATGGACGAGAATTGCGAGCAGGGCGCCATTGTATTGGTACTTTGGAGCGATACGGACACACCACCCGACTGGGCTGGACCTGACACTATGGGCGTAAAATACGCTGACGGCGCCGAGGTGTTCTATGATGCCAAGGCGCATAAGTTGAGCGTGAACGCACCGGATTCCGAGCTGTCGATCGCGTGCAAAAAATTGAACGTCGAGGGTGAGGTGAACATCACGGGCGACACCACTGTTACCGGGGAGATCACCGCCAGCGTTGAAGTTACCGCCGGAACGCAGAAAATAAAATTAACAACACACAAGCACCCGACCAGTACAGGCGTGTCGGGACCGCCAACACCATAAGCGTATGCCCGTACAGAAATCAGCATTGAAAGCGGCGATCAAGGCCGCCATGCTCGCCGAACGAGACAAAACAGATAACCCCGAGGCGTCCGCCGATCGTATCGCGATCGTCGAGGGGGTAAATACCGCCGTGATCACGCTGGCGAATACCGCCGGCCCAGTAACGGGAACCATAACCGCAAGCGCCGTATGATTGCACCGAACGACACACGAAACTGGCAGGTCAGCATGGACGATCCGGCGGCGATCGTCGAGGGGGTGGATGATATTGTACAGTCCATCAATATCATCCTGACGACCATCCCGGGCAGCGATCCATTGCGCCCGGAGTTCGGCAGCAACGTGTACCAATATTTAGATAAACCCCTGCCATCGGTGTTGGGAAAAATCATCTACGAAGCGACCACGGCCATCGGCCGGTGGGAAAAGCGCCTCGATGTAACCCGCATTTCCGCGAGCCGTAACGATGCCGCCCACACAGTTTTTAAGATCGAGGGCACGGTGGTAGGATCGGCAGAACAGATAACGATAACAACGATCATATAATGGCTATTGACAACAATATCCCAACATTCGTGGAACGTGATCCCGCCGTAATCATGGCGGAGAGCAAGGCAAAGCTGGAGGAGCTGTTGGGGCGTGAATTGCAACCTGCCCAAGTCGAGCAGTTGATCCTCAATTTCGTGGTGTTCCGCGAAACGCTACTTGTGAACCGCTTTAATGCGGGTATGCGGCAAATGCTCTACCAGTTCAGCACCGCGCCAATCCTCGATTACATCGCGGGTTTGGTGGCCGTCGAGCGTTTGCCGGCGGCCAGTGCTGGGTGTACCGTCCGCTTCACTCTTGTTGCAGGGCACGGCTCCGTTTTGATTCCCGAGGGAACCCGCGTATCGAGCAGCGACGGTTTGGCGATATTCCGCACGATCGACGACGCCATAATCGCCCCCGCCACTATGACCGTAGAACTGTCCGTTTTGGCCGACGTTGCGGGCAAGGTGGGGAATGGTTATGCCGTCGGTACGATTAACAAAATACTGGACCCGCTGGCGTTCGTATCGACGGTAGAAAATATCGACGTCACGGGCGGAGGTTCCGATGTGGAGAGCGACGCGCAGCTCCGTGAGCGCATCAAACTGGCGCCATCGCAATATTCATCGGCAGGATCTCGGTCGAGTTACAAGTTTTACGCGAAAAGTGCCAACGCCATGATTACCGACGTGTCCGTGTCTTCGCCGGTACCCGGTAGTGTGTTGATCGTTCCACTGACGAATGAAGAGGAAACGCCCGCGCAGGTGATTACGGATGTGTACAACGTGTGCAACGCTGAGAATGTGCGGCCGCTCACGGACACGGTAATCGTATCGGCGCCGGAGCGCGAGGATTATGCGCTCATGGTGGACGTGGTGCTGTACGACGGCGCCGATGCCGCGACCGAGCGGGCAAGTATCACCAGCGCCTTGGAAGATTTTGCCAAGGAGAAGCGGGCAAAGCTCGGTTTGGACATCATACGGTCGCACATTGCCCAAGCGTGCCGGTTGTCCAGCGTGTACGACGTTACGGTCGTCGCGCCGGCCGCAAACCTGATCATATCGGACGAACAATTTCCAAATTGCACGGGAATAACCGTGAACGTAACAGGATTTAGCCGTGGATGACAAAAACGTCATAGCAAGCGCGATCAGCGACAACGAACTGGCACGGGCCTTTTCGGAAATGGTGGCCGACCGATGGGACAACTGGGACCTATCGGAGTTCCTGCCGTACTTGGTGGACACGGTAGCCCCGAGCGCCTTGCCGTATCTTGCCGACCAGTTCGACATCGACGGGTTGCAAGGATTCGGAATGGCAGAGACCGAACAGCAACAGCGGGACATCATTAAGAAGTCCATCGCGCTGCACAAGTTTATCGGTACGCCGTGGGCTATTCGCGAAGCGTGCCGCACGGTGGGGTTCCCGATCGTCATTTTGGAGGAGGGCGTAACGGCTCTGCCCGGCGGCCCTGAAAGCCCCGAAGACTGGGCGCGGTTCCGCGTATTCGTTGAGGCGGATGATAGCCGCCACATCACCGCCGAGGAGAGCCGAAAAATACACCTGTTCGTCGAGTTCTATAAAAATGAGCGGTCGCACCTGGTCGAAGTAGGCTATTATCAGAGAATCGAGGCCAGCGAAATAGTCTTCAACACCAACGACTGGCTGAATGTTGAAGTTACCACCCGCCGACGTGCATTCTCGGCGGGGTTTAATCGTGGATTCAAATAAAAAGGCAAGAATATGGCAAAAAAAGAGGACTTAAAGGGGCTGCTTGAGCAGTATTTCCCGAACAACGACACGGGCGAGATCACCGAGCCGAAGATCAGAGAGTTTTTGGGCAAGGTGATAGACTTGATCCCCGAGATCGCCGGTGGTGATCTCGCCGGTACGTACCCGAGTCCGACGGTTGGCGCGAAAAAGATTACCGCTGCAAATATAGCCGATAAAACTATTACAGCGTCCCAAATCGCAGAGGAATCATTGAACGATGAGAGCATTTTCGCCGACGAAATAATCACCGGTCGGGTCATACAGAAAAATGCAATAACTGCGGAGCTACTTGAAAGGACTTTAGCGCCGTGTGTTGTGGAAGGTATTAAAAATATCAGCATATCCAACATTCTCACAATTCCGATAACTGATCTTTTTACATATAATACCGCAAATGGAAAATGGCAATCAACGATAGTTAATATTACGAATGCAACATCGTCAGGTAATAATGCAGACCTGGAAATAAATTGCGGCGACATCGGTATCGACAAAGTAAAATTCAGCCAAATGCCTGCGATAATTCCTGTTATAATTATATCGGATGGCGATATTATTACTGTTAATGTATCAGTAAAAAGTGAGTTTAAAGGTCATAGTTATAAATCCGACAATATAATCCTTGTCTCACAAGGTGGATATGTAAGCCTTATGTTGGCTAAAACGAATATTGGATATTTTGTAATAGGGTCAAACAATCGTACAGATTTCTAATTATGAAGCAGATCGTAAAACCAATAGACGGCGTCCTGCATTTGATCGCCTACGACCAGCAGGGACGTGAGTTGTGGAGCCTGCAACAAAGCAACCAAATCGTAAACGGGGCCTATGAGATCGCCGCCGAGGCGCTGGCAGGATTGCCAAATGCGGCCATTTCAAAGGTCGCGGCGGGAACGAACGGAACCGCGCCGACCGAGAACGACACGTCGATAACCGACCCCACTATCGTCGATGTGCAGACGGTCGAGTACCCCGCGCCCGACACCGTGCGCTTCAACTTCACCTTTGGCTACATGGACGCCGCCGGAAAGTCGATCGCCGAATTTGGGCTGCTGACAACCGATGGCCGTTTGTTCGCCCGCAAGGTTCGGCAGCCGATCGAGAAAACCGAATACATGACCATCAAAGGTTCGTGGGAGATCAGCGGCGCCGGTATGGCAAAAACCCCAACGGAAGCCCCGAAATACCCCATCACGCTCACCATTGACAACTATAAAACCGGCGACGTTGAGGATAAAGGTAAGTGGCCGATAATATCGCTTTACGGCGTGGGCGACGCGGATAATGTTGCCGACTATAAAATTTATCTTTTCCGCCGGACAAAAGGGCGGTACAAGTTTGCGAGCGGTCCTACTGGATCGACGCGTAAAATATCCAAGACCTGGAGGCATCCCAAGCATGGGGTATCTATCGGGCAGGCAGATTTTGCCCTTGAATTTGGAAACGAATCGCTCGACAAAGCGATAACTGAGTTTGGCATAGAAAAATTCAAGGAATCGACATTAATCTACAATAACTCCCGAGCAAGTTTTGGGCACATTGTAGGCTGGATGTTTTGGTACGACTCGGGCCTGGAAACCACCCGGCTTTGCTTGGGCTTAACCTACAAGATCGAAAAGGCAGATTTTGACAAACCTGACAGCCCTAACCCGGATTATAAAAATTTTATGATAAAAAACATCGGATTTGCGGCATTCAAAAATGGGATTCAGGTGAGTGAGATCAAGGAATTTAAGGTAGTATGTAGTGCATCCTACGGGAAATTGGAATATGCTGTTTTAACTGACTAATAGCCGTTATGCCCTGGATTTGACCGTTCGGTTTTTGCCAACGGTTTGACGAGTCGGTTTTTGCCACTTGGACGATCCAGCGGTCTTTTTTTACTGCTGGCGATATGATCGCAATACCGCCGTTTTTTAGAGAACAATAAACTATTATGCCCTGGATTTGACCGTTCGGTCTTTGCCAACGGTTTGACGAGTCGGTTTTTGCCATTCGGACGATCCAGCGGTCTTATCGGAATAAAATATAACGACAAATATGGATTGGACGACAATCATCAGTGCGGCGATCGCCGCAATCAGCGCGGGCGGTGGCATAGGTATTTTTTTCGACCGCAAGCACAAGAAACGGGCGGCCGAGTTAGCCAATGAGTCCACCGTATCGTCGCAGTGGAAAGAACTGTTCGAGCGATCGGAAAAGAAAGTGGATGCCCAAAGTGACAAAATCGAGGGGCTTTATAAAACGATCGGCAACATGCGCTCTCAACTCGACGGGCTGGCATCGCAAAAGGCCGTGCTTACTCTGTACAAGTGCTGTAAAGTAAATTGTCCCGATCGGGAGCCGCCTTTCGGATCACAAGAGAAAACACATAATAAAAACCACGAACAACAATGAACAACAAACAAATCGAATTTGTCAAAAAAGTGTACCCGGCAGCGGAACGACTGGCCAAGGCCGGCGGCGTCAGCCCCCTATTCGTAACCGCGCAGGCGGCGCTGGAAACGGGCTGGGAAATCCGAGGGATCGGTAACAACATTTTTGGGATCACAAAAGGAAGCTGGACCGGCGACGTGTCGCTGGAGCTGACAACCGAGTATTTCAAGACCCCGACTGTGGCGTTCAAGGCTCCCGAGCGGGTTGTGTCGGTCGAGCAAGTTGCGCCCGATCGGTACAAATATCGCGTGTATCGCCTTTTCCGTGTATACCCGACCGTGGACGCGTGCCTCGACGATCACTTGGCGCTGCTGAAGAAACCGATGTACGCCGATGCGTGGCCCTACCGGGGTGATGCCAAGGAGTACGCCCGCCGCCTGGTGGACAACACGGGCGCAAAATACGCCACGGCGCCGAATTACGCCGCTATTATGGCCTCGGTGATCGACACCGTGGCAAACATCGTAAAATCACTTTAGCCATGAGAAAAATCTATTACAACAACCTGTTGGCCCGCCTGCTGTTATGGCGGAAAGATTACGAAACAGCTATGATTTTCGGTTTCATCTGCACGAAGCGCAAACAGGCGCAGCCGTTGAGTTCAAAAGCAGTGAACCACGAGGCCATCCACGTCGAGCAGTATATGGAGGTTACGGCCGTCGCACTGCTTGCCGCCTTGATGCTCTCTTTGGCGTTCGGGTGGGGCGGTTGGCCATTCGTCGTGGCGCTCCTGCTCTACTACATCATCTATTTTGTTGAGGCGGGGATTTCGTGGGTGTACAACACCGTGCGGCGGAAGCTCTCCGCGACCGCAGCGGCGGACACGGCCTATTACGCATCCATGTTCGAGATGGAGGCGCACGCCAACGAGGGAGATAACCAGTATATTCGCGGCCGCAAATCGTTCAACTGGATCCGTTATTTCGGGAAAGTATGAAAAAGTATCTGATCGTGGCGCTGGTAGCGCTGTCCGTGATTACGGCATTTGGCTTCCTGATCCATCAAAACAAAAAATTGCGGCGGGAGCGGGACGCATACCACAACAACACCGAGGTACTGCTGAGCGAGGTGGAACGTTATCAAACCAAAAGCGGCGAGCAGGCCGTTAGAGTCGGCGAATTGCAGCTGCGGGTGGCGGAGTTGGAGCGGTACCGCGCCGACGATGCCGCGTTAATCCGCGACATGGGCGTTAAGAAAAAGGAGTTGGAGCAACTGACCAAGATACAGCAGCAGACCATTTACAAGTTGCAGGGCAAGGCCCGCGATACCGTTTTTGTCGAGGTCACACCCGACAGGGCCGCCGAGGTTCCGGCAAGGTGCGCCGAGCATCACGACGAATGGCTCGATTTCTCGTGCTGCATTTTCCCCGATAATAGCTACAAGGCCGACGTCATAAGCCGCGACCGGATTACCTACGTGGAGCGCGTCAAATATGCGCGGTTCCTCGGATTCCTTTGGCGAACGAAGCGTGTCAAGTCGCGCGACCAATCCATCATAAACCACAATCCGCACGCTGAAATTATCGACGCAGAGTTTATAACTATCAGAAAATAGCGGCTTGCAATCGTTATAAATCGCTATTTTGTTTGTCCATTGTTTGTCCAAAAAGAATAATCCAACACGGGCTCTTTTACAAAAAACCGCCTCAAACATTAGTTTGAGGCGGTTTTTGTTTGGTGGAGAATACGAGGCTCGAACTCGTGACCTCTTGCATGCCATGCAAGCGCTCTAGCCAACTGAGCTAATCCCCCGTTAACGGGACAAATATAGTGAAATTTTCCAAATCCTCGAAAAACAGAGTCGATTTCCCTGAAAAATTCGCTCCGACAGTCCGCTCCTCGCAGAAAAAACATATCCCCAAAGAGGCAACGCCAGTCTGTATGGCAATGTTTTTGCTCTGAATTACAACGATATGAAATTCAATCATAAACCGGTCCGGCATTTTCTGCATGCCGACAAAAAACGATAGGATATGGACAAGAAAAGACTGACCTCCGAAAACGGGAAACCCATTGCCGACAACCAAAACATCCAAACCGCCGACGTGCGCGGCCCCGCCATGCTGCAAGACGTATGGTATCTCGAAAAACTCGCCCATTTCGACCGGGAAGTGATCCCCGAACGCCGCATGCACGCCAAAGGATCGGGAGCTTTCGGGACCTTCACCGTGACGCACGACATCACCAAATACACCCGGGCCTCGATCTTTTCGCAGGTGGGTAAAAAGACCGACTGTCTGGTCCGCTTCTCGACCGTAGCCGGAGAGCGCGGCGCCGCCGATGCCGAGCGCGACATCCGGGGCTTCGCCATGAAATTCTACACCGACACGGGCAACTGGGACCTGGTAGGCAACAACACGCCGGTCTTCTTCCTGCGCGATCCGCTGAAATTCCCCGACCTGAACCACGCCATCAAACGCGATCCGCGCACCGGCATGCGAAGTGCCAACAACAACTGGGATTTTTGGACGCTCCTCCCGGAAGCGCTCCACCAGGTGACGATCACGATGAGTCCGCGCGGCATTCCGGCCTCGTTCCGCCATATGCACGGCTTCGGCAGCCACACCTTCAGCTTCTACGACAAGGACAACAAGCGCACATGGGTCAAATTCCATTTCCGCACCCTGCAAGGCATCAAGAACCTCACGGACGCCGAAGCCGAGGCGGTCATCGCCAAAGACCGGGAGTCGAACCAGCGCGACCTGTTCGAAGCGATCGAACGGGGCGATTATCCCCGCTGGCTGATGCAGGTGCAGCTGATGACCGAAGAGGAGGCCCGAAACTACAAAATCAATCCCTTCGACCTGACCAAAGTGTGGTATCACGGCGATTTCCCGCTGCATGACGTGGGTATTCTCGAACTGAACCGCAACCCGGACAACTTCTTCGCCGAAATCGAACAGGCGGCGTTCAACCCTGCGAACGTCATCGAAGGCATCGGCTTCTCGCCCGACAAGATGTTGCAGGGGCGGCTCTTCTCCTACGGCGACGCACAGCGCTACCGGCTGGGCGTGAACAACAACCTGATTCCCGTGAATAAACCCCGCTGTCCGTTCCACGACTACCACCGCGACGGACAGATGCGCACGGACGGCAATTACGGAGCGACGATCCCCTACCAGCCGAACAGCTACGGCGAATGGCAGGACAGCCCGAACCTGAAAGAACCGCCTTTGGAGGTGAACGGTGCCATCTACAATTACGACGAACGGGAACTCGACAGCGACTATTTCACCCAACCGGGCAAGCTCTGGCGGCTGATGTCGGCCGAAGACCAACGGGCGACGTGCGAGAACACGGCCCGCGCGATGGGCGACAGCGCCCTCTTCATCAAACAGCGGCACGTGCGCAACTGCTCCTACGCCGATCCCGAATACGGCAAAGGCGTGGCGAAGGCATTGGGTATCGACTATGAGGAAGCCCTGAAAGCGGAGGACCCGGCACACCCGACGTGGGATCCCCGCAACAAAAAGTGATTCGCAGCAGACGCACCGAAAGGAGGTTCCTCCATTTCGTTAAGATCGCTACAAAATCCCGGATGAATATGTATTCATCCGGGATTTTACGCAATACGTCCTCTTCACCCTGTCCGAACGCCCCGCAAAACAAGGCCCGTCCGGCACGAACGGCCCGACGCGAAAAGCCTCATACGATGGGATCGATGACGCCTCCGCCTCCGCCACTCTTTCCGGCTCCGCAGGCTTTCTCCCCTCGACAACGATACTTCGAAAAATGCCAGCCGACACCTTGCTCCCGGCGACAACATCGACAGGCCGGTCCGCACAAGCGGATCGGTTTCCTTGCAAGAGGCAATCAAGGACGGTATTCCAGCATCGTTCCGGGACATTGGACATACCTTTACGGGGTCTTGGCCGGCTCCGTAAAATACAATGCCGGACTGCGATCCCGCACTTTCGGGAGCCGCAATCCGGCGCTGCGAATTTCAAAAGGCACTATGCCTGCGGCGTATCGTCGCCGCCTTTATTGCGATTACGGTTGCGATTTCGGTTACGACGACGCCCCCGGTCCCGGCTGCCGCGATTACCCTCGCCACGACCTTCTCCGTGGCGGGACTCCACATTCGCAGCCGCGACGACACCTTCTGCAGGTACCGGACCGGCACTCTTCGCACCGTCGCGTCCACGGCCCGACCCACTGCGTCCCCGGCGGCCGCCATGACCGGAAAAAGCGGCGGGGTTATATTCAGGGCCTGCACCTACGGCTTCCGGCAAGGACAATTTCGGAATCTCCCGCTCGATAAACTCCTCGATACGGTGGAATTTACCCTGCTCCTCCTCGTTCACGAACGTAACGGCCCGCCCCGTAGCGCTGGCCCGCGCCGTGCGGCCGATGCGATGGATATAATCTTCGGGATCGTGCGGCACGTCATAATTGATGACCATGCCGATATCCTCGATGTCGATACCGCGTGCGACGATGTCCGTCGCTACGAGAATCCTCACTTTATTATTCTTAAAATCGAGCATCACCTGCTCGCGTTTCTCCTGATCCAGATCGGAGTGCATGGGAGCCACGTCGAGCTTCATACGCTTGAGCGTATGGGCCAACTCCTTGACCTTTTGTTTGGAAGAGGAGAAAATGATCGTCTTGGACTCCGAAGGCCAGGAGAACATCTCGCGGACGATCCCCAGCTTTTGGCCCTCGTAACAGATATAAGCACCCTGTTCGATCGCCTCGTTGGGCTTCGAAATGGCGATATTGACCTCGGCGGGATCGTTCAGAATCTGCTTGGCCATCTGCCGGATCTTGGGCGGCAGCGTCGCGGAGAACATCAGCGTCTGCCGCGATTTGGGCATATAGGAAACGATCTGCATAATGTCGTCGTAAAAACCCATATCGAGCATACGGTCGGCCTCGTCCAGAATCAGGTAATCCACATGCGAAAGATCGACGCGGCTGTTCATAAGGTGCGAAATCAGGCGTCCGGGCGTGGCGATCACCACATCGGCACCCATTTGCAGGCCGCGCTTCTGCTGGTCCCAGCCGCGGCCGTCGCCGCCGCCGTAAATTACGGCGGTAGAAACGGGCATATAGTAGGAAAAGCCCTGGAACTGCATGTCGATCTGCTGTGCCAGCTCGCGCGTGGGTACGATAATGACCGATTTCACGACGTTCTTCTCATTGCCTTCGAGCAGCAGCCGGTTCAGCAGCGGCAGCGTATAGGCAGCCGTCTTGCCCGTACCGGTCTGGGCGCAGGCGATAATATCGCGCCCGTCCAGAATGATCGGAATGGTCTGCTCCTGCACAGGAGTCATCTCCTGAAAATTCATGGCGTCGATGCCGTCCAGCACCTCGTCTTCCAGATCGAGTTCGTCAAATCTCATACTATGCGTTTTCTTTCTTTTCCAATTATTACACTTCAAACGGGCGGGTTCTTTCGACCAACTCTCCCTGCAACGTCGCCGACGAGGAGGCGGTCACCCGCACCCGCACGTAATCCCCGATCCGGCACTCGCCGCGATCGAAGACCACCACCTTATTCTGCGACGTACGTCCGAAAAGCTGCCGGTCGCTGCGCTTGGAAGTACCTTCCACCAGAATTTCGAACTCTTTGCCGACATCGCGGGCGTTGCTTTCGGCCGAAAGCGTATTCTGCAAGGCGATGATTTCGTTCAAACGGGCCGTCTTGACCGAATCCGGCACATCGTCGGGCATGTGACGTTGAGCGAACGTATCGGGCCGCTCGGAATACTTGAACATATAGGCGAATTCATACCCCACCTCCCGCATCAGCGAAAGCGTCTGCCGATGATCCTCGTCCGTTTCGCTGCAGAATCCGGCGATCAGGTCGGTCGTAATCGCGCAATCGGGCATATAGCGGCGGATAGCGGCGATGCGGTCGAGGTACCATTCGCGTGTATATTTGCGGTTCATCTTCTCGAGCATCCGCGACGATCCCGACTGGGCGGGCAGGTGGATGCAGCGGCAGATGTTGGGTTTCGACGCCATCACCTCGAGCAGACGGTCGCTCATGTCCTTGGGATGCGACGTTGCGAACCGCACGCGCAACAGTGGCGAAATTTCGGCCACAAGGCGCATCAACTCCGGAAAATCGACCGCTCCATAGCGATACGAATTGACATTCTGCCCTAACAGCGTTACCTCCCGGTAGCCGTTCTCAAACAGGCTGCGAGCTTCGTTCAGAATGGTCTGCGGATCGCGGCTGCGCTCCACGCCCCGCGTATAAGGCACCACGCAGTACGAACAATAGTTGTTGCACCCGCGCATGATGGCGATATAACCGCTCACGCCGTTGCGGTCGAGCCGCACGGGAGCGATTTCGGCGTAGGTCTCTTCGCGGGAAAGCAGGACATTGACACCCCGGCCGCCTTCGCCCGCTTCGCGCACCAGGCGAGGCAGGTCGCGG
>OHBO01000636.1_pt1 | contig 14407 bp, 10 predicted proteins | sample 1577431 | NCBI WGS metagenome assembly OHBO01 (sample SAMEA3879544, study PRJEB24766) | human gut metagenome | biome: human-associated habitat; feature: feces | place: USA | collected 1985/1987
ATCATAAACTTTTTATAAAAAATTGTATTGACTTTTGTACATAAACAACGTATCATGAAGACAAATGGAAAATTATTTTATGTTCGTACCACGAAATGGGAAATTTTGTTTTTTTATTCTTGCTTTTATCCTTTCTCACATTAATTTTCCAAAAATAATACCTTTCATCAAGAAAAGGAAAGAAAAAAGGAGGAATTTTTTATGATGAAGTATCTGCAAAAACTTGGTAAAGCATTGATGCTTCCAGTGGCATGTCTTCCCATCTGCGGTATTCTGATGGGTATTGGATATGCACTCTGTCCGTCTACCATGCAGGGTGGTGAAGTAAATGGTCTTGTAGAGATTATTGGCTTCTTTCTTGTAAAAGCAGGCGGAGCTCTGATTGACAACATGCACTGGCTGTTTGTTATTGGTGTTGCCGTCGGCATGACAGAGGATCATGACGGTACTGCCGGACTGGCAGGTCTTGTTTCCTGGCTGATGATTACCAAGCTGTTAAATCCCGGCGTAGTAACCACCATCATGCCGTCTATCGCAGACAATGCCAACTCCATGCTGGCTTTCGGAAAAATTGAAAACGCATTTATCGGTATTATCGCCGGTCTGATTGGTGCTTCCTGCTACAACAGATTTAAGAACACCCGTCTTCCCGATGCGCTTTCCTTCTTCTCCGGCAAGCGTTCTGTAGCAATTATCACTGCTGTTGTTTCCATCGCAGCCGCAGCAATCCTGCTCTTTGCTTGGCCGCTTATTTTCGGCGGGCTGGTTGCACTGGGCAAGGGTATCGTAGGCATGGGAGCTGTAGGTGCAGGTATCTACGCATTCTTAAACAGACTTCTGATTCCTACTGGTCTGCACCACGCACTGAACAACGTATTCTGGTTTGATACTATCGGTCTTGGTGATATCACAAACTTCTGGGCTGGCAAAACATCAGCAGATGTTTCCTGGAGCCTTGGTATGTACATGTCCGGATTCTTCCCCTGTATGATGTTCGGTATCCCTGGCGCTGCACTGGCAATGATTCAGACCGCAAAGGACAATAAGAAAAAAATTGCCGTTGGTCTTGTAGCTTCCGCAGCAGTCTGCTCCTTTATCTGCGGTGTTACCGAGCCCTTCGAGTTTGGCTTTATGTTCCTTGCTCCGATTCTGTACGTTATTTACGCTCTGCTGTACGGTATTTTCACCACCATCACTGTACTCCTGGGCTTCCGGGCAGGCTTCTCCTTCTCCGCTGGTTTAACCGACCTGGTATTCTCTGCTTCCCTTCCGGCAGCACAGAAAACCTGGCTGATTCTTCCTCTGGGCGCAGCAGCATTTGTAGTATTCTACCTGGTATTCCGCTTTGCTATTACTGCATTTGACTTAAAAACCCCGGGTCGTGAGGACGATGATGACGAGCTGGATGCAAAGGCTGTTCTGGACACCAGCGATTTTGACGGTGTAGCAGCTATTATCCTGGAGGGTCTTGGCGGTAAAGAAAACGTTGTTTCTCTGGACAACTGCATTACCCGTCTCCGTCTGGAGGTAAAAGATCATACTCAGGTAAATGAGAAAAAGATTAAATCTGCAGGCATTGCAGGCGTTATCCGTCCCAGCAAGACTGCCGTTCAGGTTATTGTAGGCACCAAGGTACAGTTTGTAGCTGATGCCATGAAGAAAATGCTTTAATACATATCCTTTTTCTATCTTTTTAAAACAGGAGGACTGCAGAAACGGTCCTCCTGTTTTTGTTTTCTCCCATTTATTCCCCTTTCTTTTGTGAATAATGTCTGATTTTATCCTTTTAATCCCCCTGTTTTTCGTTGACATGTTCAGAAAACCGTGCTAGAATGGCATTAGTTTAAATTTTTAAACCAAGGAGGATTATTATGGCAGACGGCAAGGATCTGGAACAGCAGTTTCATGACTGTATGCCCCTTTTCATTGCTCTTGGCGATGAGATGCGGCTTACCATCATAAAGACACTGGCCCATGCCGTCCGGACGGATCATCCGGAGGGACTGAATGTCAACGAGATTACACGCCAGACAAGCCTGTCCCGGCCTGCAATCTCCCATCACCTGAAAATATTAAAAGACTCCGGGCTTGTGGAGGTTCGCCGCAGAGGCACCTCCAACTACTACAGTCCCAGACTTTTAAGCGCCACCCGCAGGCTGATGCAGATGGGCGCTCTCGTGGAGGATTTTTTCAGGCAGGACTGAAGCATTTCCTCTTTCTGTATAGTTTTCCAGTTTCCGGTGATACTGAAACCAAAGCCAGATATTATCTGCAATCTACGTCTTTGGAGGCAGCATTTTATGAAAACAAAATCAAGTTATCAGAAGCGACAGCGCACAAAATCGACCGACACACTGGAAAATCTGGAACTGAAAGCGGAAATCGACCGGACCAGACACCGGCTGGAATCGGTTCGGAACCAGTTTGAGGAGGTGGTGGATCCCACCTTAATCGACTGTTATATTTATGAACTGAAAGCCGTTCAGCTGCGGTATCAGTTTCTGCTGCGGCGGTTTAAGCTTCTGGAAAACTCTTAAACACCGCAAAATCAATACATCAGGAGGACTTTACTGAAGCTATGGTTACTTGGTATGAAAAAGCTGTATTTTATCACATGTATCCTCTGGGGATGACAGGGGCTCCCCTTGAAAACAGCCCGAATACTCCCGTTGTTCACCGTTTTGAAGAGCTGAACAAATGGGTTCCCCATATGAAGGATTTAGGCTGCACCGCCCTCTATATTGGGCCGCTGTTCGAATCCTCTTCCCACGGCTATGACACCCGGGATTACCGCCTGACCGATCGCCGCCTGGGGGATAATGAAGATTTTATCCATTTTGTCAAACTATGCCATCAGGCCGGCATCCGCGTTGTAGTAGACGGAGTCTTCAATCATACAGGACGTGAATTTTTTGCTTTCCGCGATATTCAGGAAAAACGGGAACACTCCCCCTACTGCGGATGGTACAGGGGTGTAAATTTCGGCTGGGACAGTCCCTTCCACGATGGCTTCAGCTACGAAGCCTGGCAGGGCCACTATGAGCTTCCCTGTTTGAATCTGCAGAATCCGGAGGTAAAACAGTATTTATTTGATGTGATTCGTTATTGGATTGATACCTTTGATATTGACGGAATCCGTCTGGACTGCGCCAATGTAATGGATTTCCAGTTTATGAAGGAGATGCGTGCAGCCACTGCTCCCATGAAAAAAGATTTCTGGCTGATGGGAGAAGTTATTCACGGAGAATACTCTCGATGGGTCAATGATGAAATGCTTCATTCTGTGACCAATTACGAGCTGCACAAAAGCCTCTATTCCGGTCTGAATGATCACAACTTTTTTGAAATTGCCCACAATGTACGACGCCTTCAGAATATCGGCGCCAGACTTTATACCTTTTTAGACAATCACGATGAAAACCGGATCGCCAGCAAATTAAAAGAAAAAGCTCACCTTCCTCTGGCATGGCTGCTGCTTTACACGCTTCCGGGCATTCCCTCTGTTTATTACGGAGATGAGTGGGCCATAGAAGGAGTCCGCACCAGAGACAGCGACAGAGCGCTGCGTCCGGCTATTTCCATGGAAAACGGTCAGAAGCTGGACTGTGAGCTGACAGAGCTGATTCGCCAGCTGGGCCAGATCCACACAGAGCACAAATGCTTTCACGGCGGACAGTATCAGGAGCTGCTTCTGACCAATCGCCAGTATGCATTTTCCAGGAGCAGCGAAAATTCGCTTACAATCACCGCCGCCAACAGTGATGACGGAGAAAGCACTCTTTCCATACCAGTTGGGGTCTCTGCCGGTCAAGCTGTCAATCTGATAGACGGCACAAGCATTCCTTTTGAGAACGGAAGACTCACACTTACATTACCGGGCAACAGCGGCGCTGTCCTGGAAATCAGGGAGGATTAGGATTATGGCTGCCAATACCAAAAAAGGAACCTCTGCCACAGGTATCATTTCAGAGATGGATCGATACCTGTTCGGACAGGGAACACACTATGAGATCTATGAAAAACTGGGCGCTCACCCCATGACACTGGATGGAAAAAGAGGCGTTTATTTTGCTGTCTGGGCCCCCCACGCTGCTTCTGTCAGCCTGGTAGGCGATTTTAACAACTGGGAGCCGGAATCTCATCCCATGACCCTTCTGGAAACCTCCGGAATTTATGAAATCTTTGTACCAGGTTTGAAAGAAGGCAATCTCTACAAATTTGCCATTGTTACCCAGACCGGAAAGCTCCTGTTTAAAGCGGATCCCTACGCCAGAAGCGCCGAATTCCGCCCCGGAACCGCCTCGGCTGTCGCTTCTGACACCCCGTATAAATGGTCTGATTCCGCCTGGCTGCAAAAACGCCGGACCACCAATCCCAGAGAAGCTGCCATGAGTATTTATGAGGTTCATCTGGGCTCCTGGAGAAAAAAAGACAGAGAAGAAAAAAATGGATTTTATACATACCGGGAGGCTGCTGTTGAGCTGGCTGAATATGTGAAGGACATGGGCTATACCCATGTAGAGCTGATGGGTATTGCTGAGCATCCCTTTGACGGCTCCTGGGGCTACCAGGTCACCGGCTATTACGCTCCCACCTCCCGTTACGGTACCCCCGAAGACTTCCAGTATTTTGTTAACTACCTTCATAAAAAAGGCATTGGCGTAATTCTGGACTGGGTTCCGGCTCATTTCCCCCGAGATGCCCACGGACTGGCTGATTTTGACGGACAGGCTTTGTATGAATACGCGGATCCGCGCAAAGGGGAACATCCGGACTGGGGAACCAAGGTATTTGATTATGGAAAGCATGAGGTTTCCAACTTCCTCATTGCCAACGCCCTGTACTGGGTAGACAAATTCCATGTAGACGGACTTCGTGTCGATGCCGTTGCCTCCATGCTATATCTGGACTATGGCCGCAAAGACGGCGAGTGGATTGCCAACCAATACGGTGGCAATCAGAATCTGGAAGCCATTGAATTTTTCCGCCATCTGAACAGCATCATGGCCTCTCGCGGACAGGGAGCCATGGTAATTGCCGAGGAATCTACCGCATGGCCTCTGGTAACACACGATCCCAAAGACGGCGGCCTTGGCTTTACCTTTAAGTGGAACATGGGATGGATGCATGATTTCCTAGAATATATGAAGCTGGATCCCTATTTCCGCAAATTCAATCACAACAAGATGACCTTTGGACTTACATACTTTAACAGTGAAAACTTTATTCTGGTGCTTTCCCATGATGAGGTGGTTCACTTAAAATGCTCCATGATCAACAAGATGCCCGGATATTTCCCTGATAAATTTGCCAACCTGAAAGCAGGCTACACCTATATGATGGGACATCCCGGAAAAAAACTTCTGTTTATGGGACAGGACTTCGGACAGCTCCACGAATGGGATGAAAAGGTCAGTCTGGACTGGTATCTGACCGAAGAAGAACTCCACAGCGATCTCCAGCACTATGTCCGTGATCTGCTTCATATTTACCAGAAATATCCTGCACTCTATGAGTCTGATGATGACTGGGACGGTTTCCAGTGGATCAATGCCAACGACGGGGATCGGAGTATTTTCAGCTTTGTCCGCTACGCAAAAAGCAAGCGGAAAAGCCTGCTCTTTGTCTGCAACTTTACGCCCATGGAGAGACCTGAGTACCGGGTCGGTGTTCCCAAACGCGGAAATTATACTCTGCTGTTAGATAACGGCCACGGAGCTTATGCCCCATCAGAATGTCCTGTTTTCCGGGCAGTCAAAAAGGAATGCGACGGACAGCCCTTCTCCATCAGCCTGCCTCTCTCAGCCTACGGAACCGCAATTCTGCGTTTTTCCTGAAGCTCCCAAGCAGACGCCTCCGAACGCAGGCATTGGTATTCGCAAAAGCAGGAAATTTAATGAGAAAAAAGAATTGTTAAAAAATTATCAAAAAGTAGATGACATTCTGAAACTTTTGTAGTAGAATAAGGATCGACCTGGTTGAGTAATCAACACCAAAAAAAGGAAGGAGAGTTTCGTATGGCAAGAGAGTTAATATCCAAGAACGCGACCAAAAGTGTCTACCGTGATGGTGATATGGCAATTAAGGTTTTCTGTAAGGGTTTTCCTAAAGCAGAAGTACTGAACGAAGCACTTGTCAGTGCCCGTATCGAAGAAATCGGCGGTATCAATATCCCTGCTACTCTGAAGGTAGAAGTAGATGATGATGGCTGTTGGGCTATTTACAAGGAATTCATCAACGGCAAGACCCTCAAACAGCTGATGGATGAGAATCCTGACAAGCTGGACGAGTATCTGAATCAAATGGTTGACTTACAGTTGACGATTCATTCTAAGACCTGTCCATTACTGAACAAGTTAAAAGACAAAATGGCGCGGCAGATCTCTGAGATTGAGGAATTGAACCCTGTCAACCGCTACGATCTTCTCACCCGGCTGGACAGCACCCCCAAGCATATAAAGCTGTGTCACGGTGATTTCCAGCCTGAAAACATTATCGTGAAGGAAGACGGCACCATGTATGTGCTGGACTGGGTTCATGCAACCCAGGGTAATGCCAGTGCGGATGTGGCCAGAACCTATCTGCTGTTCTGCCTGGACAACCAGGAGGCGGCAGACAAATACATGGATCTGTTCTGCAAAAAAACAGGTACCGACAAACGATATGTACAGCAGTGGCTTCCTCTGGTAGCTGCCGCTCAGCTTACAAAGAAACGGCCAGAAGAGGCAGAGCTGCTTCACAGCTGGCTGAATGTCTGCGATTATCAATAACCAGGTTGTTACAATTCGAGGTCTTGCCGATTGCGGCAGGGCCTCTTTTGTTGTATACTGATACCAGCAGGGGATTGTTTTCCTGCTGTATAAACATTAGAAAAGGAGGAACTTATGCAGACCATTTTAGTTTGTGACGATGATAAGGAAATTGTAGATGCCATAGATATTTACCTGACCGGAGAAGGCTTTCAGGTGATCAAGGCATATGACGGCTATGATGCCCTGGCTCTTCTGGAAAAAAATCATGTAGATCTGGTTATTATGGATGTTATGATGCCAGGACTGGACGGAATACGAACCACACTGAAGATAAGAGAAACCAGCAGCGTTCCCATTATTATCCTCTCTGCAAAATCCGAAGACACGGATAAGATTCTGGGACTGAATATTGGCGCAGATGATTATATTTCCAAGCCCTTCAATCCCCTGGAGCTGGTAGCCAGAGTCAAATCCCAGCTGCGCCGCTACACTCAGCTGGGCAATCTTAACCAGCAGACCAGCGATCAGGTTTTCAAATGCGGTGGACTGATGATCAATGATGATACCAAGGAGGTCTGGGTAGACGAAGAGCCTATCCGCCTGACTCCTATTGAGTACAACATCCTGCTGCTTCTGGTAAAAAATGCAGGAAAAGTATTTTCCATTGACGAGATCTATGAACAGATCTGGAATGAGGAGGCTATTGGCGCAGATAATACCGTAGCTGTCCACATCCGGCATATCCGCGAAAAAATTGAAATCAACCCGCGGGAACCACGCTACCTGAAGGTTGTCTGGGGCGTTGGCTATAAAATCGAAAAACAATAGGAGAAATTATGAAGCGGAAAACCTATTCTCTGCAGATCCGCAAAACTCTTGCTGTGCTGCTCCATCTGATATTTCTGACTCTGACCGTATCCAGCATCAGTTTTATGTATCTGCATACCCGAATCGGAAGCGGCCTTGGCTGGATCCTGGAACGACAGTATGAGGACACACCTCAGTTTCAGCAGCAGTTTCAGTCAGATCTGGATCTGATATTCAAGTACGTATCTTACCGTGACATTTTTGAGACAGACGGCTCTCTGGATTTATCCAAAGAAATGTTTGCCGTATCTCACGGCGACGGCCCGGAAATCACCTATACCCTGGAGGAAGTACTCCGCTACGCCAAAAGTCAGGGCTTTTACTTAAACGATCAGTTTGAAGTAGTCAATGATCTTTTCATTTATGACAACGTCTCCACCACCCGGGATCAGCGCGTGATCTGGCGGGCCTACGAGCCCAATCCGATTTTGACAGAGCCGGGAGATGCTTACTCCTCCCTGCTGGATCTGTCCAGAGAGGTTCTGGACTGTTTAAGCGACTACTATACGGCCACCTATCGGTTTATGGCTAATCCGTCCAACCTGTACTATTCCATTGCCTATCTGGACGGAGATACCCCAGATGCTCTTTATACCAATGCCTCCGGCATTACGCCCGAAGAGCTGATGGAGCTGGGCCGCTACTGTTCCCTGACCAGCGAGTCCATTATTATTGATACCAACCTGTCAGAAATTCCAAAAAACATTGCTACCTCTATGGAGCAGAATAATACCTCCAATTCGGATCGCTATTATATTACTGTTGCGGTAGATACCGATTATCTGGCTGATGATCTTTATTCTGATCAGTCTATTGCCTACCGCCATCTTAGAAGCCGATTTGCAGAATCTCTTCTGGGACTGGCCCTTGGCATCATCGGATGCCTTGCAACCCTCTACTATCTGGTTATTAACTCAGGTTACAGGACTGCAGACAAAGCGATTCCCTATCTCCACGGCTTTGATGGAATCTCTACAGAGGCGTGCCTGATTATGACTGGGGTTTCCACTTTATTCGCCCTGTTTCTCGGCGAAAAAATCGGATACCGGCTGATTCATCTTGTTACAGCAGAGGCAAGCTGGAGTTTTCTGGAACGGATGCTGCGAGCAGTTCTTATTTATGGCTGCTGTATGATCAGCGCTTTCAGCCTGCTGCGGCGCTACAAATGCAGAACTCTCTGGAGCGGCAGTACGGCCTGCCAATTAAAGAAAAACCTGGAACTTTATTTCACAGACAGAAGCTTTTCCTGGCGTCTGTTATGTGTTTATTCTGGCTTTATTGGAGCTCACTTACTCCTTCTGGGATTGATGGCCGCAGCCTTTCACTTCCGTATTTATGCGGCTGCAAAAGCCGCTCTCCTGCTTCTTCTTGCAGGACTTTGTATTCTGGATTACCTGGTCTTTCACAAGCTGTTCTGCATTTCCGGACAGCATGACCGAATTGCCGATGCCATTGCAAAAATTGCAGGCGGAGATACGTCTTATCAGATGGATCTGCAGGGGCTTTCCGGTAAGGAACTCCAGATGGGAAAGATGATTAACAGCATCGGAACCGGTCTGGAACAGGCGCTTCAGGAACAGGTAAAAAGTGAACGGCTGAAGGCGGATCTGATTACCAATGTATCGCATGATATCAAAACGCCTCTCACCTCAATTATAAACTATGTAGATTTGCTGAAACGGGAAAAGCTGCCTGGTGAAAAGGTTCAGGAATATCTGAATGTCCTGGATCAAAAATCCCAGCGGCTGAAAAACCTGACAGAGGATCTGGTAGAGGCCTCTAAGGCCAGCTCCGGCAATGTCAAGCTGGAAATGGCAACCCTGGATCTGGTGGAAATGATCTGGCAGACCAACGGAGAATTTGAAGAAAAATTTGCCCAGCGCCAGCTGGAGCTGATTGCCGCCCTCCCGGCTCAGAGCATTCTGATTCACGCTGACGGGCGCCATCTGTGGCGCGTTCTGGAAAATGTATATAACAATGCATTTAAGTATGCTATGGAACACAGCCGTGTATACACAGAAGTGATTCAGAAAGAAAATCATGTGTTTTTCACTATAAAAAATGTTTCCGAATCTCCCTTAAACGTACAGGGCTCCGAACTGACAGAACGTTTTGTCCGGGGTGATGTATCCCGAACCACCGAGGGAAGCGGACTTGGTCTCTCTATCGCTCAAAGTCTGACAAGACTTCAAGGCGGAACCTTTGAAATTCTTATTGACGGAGATCTGTTTAAAGTTCAAATCGGCTTTGAGGTAGTGGAAAAACAATCCTAAAAAAAGAATCGTCCCAGCTCCGGTTCAGCACCGGAAAATGGGACGATTCTTTTTTCTTTATCCAAAAATACGCCAGCCGCAGATAAAATTATTGGCCCACCAGGAACTTAAAGAACGATGTACCACCTTGCCGTTACCGGAAGATGCGTCAATCACCGTTCCGCCATTGGCAACAATACCTACATGGCCGCTTACTACAATAATATCTCCTGCCCGCAGATTGGAAAAACTGGTAATCTTCTGATACTTTCCAACACTGCGCCAGCCGGAGGAGGTCAGATAACTCTGACGGACTCCAACCTGATTCAGACACCAGTATACAAAACCGGAACAGTCAAATGCATTTGGCCCCTTAGCGCCCCATACATAAGGACAGCCCAGCTTGGAGCTGGCTACAGAAATCAAAGCGCTGGCACTTCCGCTGGCTGTTCCTGTACTGGGAACTCCACCGCCTCCGGAGGAGCCTCCGCCGGAATTGCCGCTCTGGCTGGAACCGCCTGTGCTGGGTCTTCTGTTTCCTCCGCTGGAGGTGCTTCCTCCCCTGGAGCCAGACGGCGCTTTCTTGGCATCGCTGCTGGTCAGCTTTGCCATCGTCATGGCGCCTACGGTTCCGTCTGCGCTGAGGCCGTTGGTCCGCTGGAAGGATTTTACTGCATCCTCCGTAATCTCACCATAATAGCCAGTTGCATTTCCTGAATTTAAGTATCCAAGTCCGCTCAGAAGGCTCTGGACTCTCTGAACACTCTCGCCGCTGTCACCAAGGCTTATGCCGTTTGGTACTGCGGAATCACTGTTTAAGGCAATACGGGTATCTGGTCCCAGGAAGCCGTCTACAACCTGGTCATTTCTTGACTGGAACTGCTTCACTGCCATAATTGTATCATTTCCATAGGTTCCGTCCGGCTCTGTTGTCATATACCCCAAAAGCTTCAGACGTTTCTGCGCTTCCAGCACCACATCACTTTTCTCACCGTAGGAAAGCAGGTTGGGCTTTACCTCATCGCTGTACAGCAGGTTCATAGTTTTCCGGCCTACCTTGCCGTCCTGCTCCAGCCCATTGACACTCTGCATCTTTTTCACAGCAGCCTCTGTGGCTTCTCCAAAATTTCCCGTCACCTGGTTTCCATAAGCCAGATATCCCATCTGATACAGACGATCCTGAATCCGCTTAATATCATCGCCCACATCTCCCATCTGAGCTGCGTAATATTTGGCATCCGGCGACAGAATGGCCTCCAGCGTCTCAGGACCGATAATCCCGTCCTGAGCCAGCTTATTCTGCCGCTGATAAATCTTCACGGCACTCTGGGTTACCTCACCATAAAAATCCGTTGGTTCATCGTTGTCCATAAATCCCAGATCCATCAATCTCTGCTGCAGCTTTGCCACAATCGGATGGTGCTCGCCAATCCGCAGATAATCAGGAATCGGATCCGTATACTCTGCATCCACTCCTGCTACAGAGGGCAGCAGCGGTCCATCCGGCGTCAGCGCCATAACTGTTTCATCTGCAGCTGTCTGAGGCAGAGTCTCTTCCATCAGAACCACCGGAGGAGCCAAGGACGTTGACTCATTTAACGCAGCTTCCTTGCTGCCGCAGGCTGACAGCGCTCCGGCACTCAAAAGGACTGCGCCGGCAAGAAAGAACCGACGCAGGCTGTCTCTGTGTTTTCTCCTTTTTTTCATATTCATATGTAATGTCATAAAGGCCTGATTCCTCACTTCCTTTGTCGAATAAACAACATTTTAGCACATTTCACATTTCGTTTCAACGTGTGAAGGAAAATTGAAAGAACTTTCCATCTTCGTTCAGATATGGGAAACTTCAGGCAGGAAAATACATTGAAAGCTTGTATGAAAAAAGCCCCTTCAGCGCCAGCTGCTGAAAGGGCTTCGGAAATCTCTGTTTCCTTTTTATGCGAAAAATGAAATAATCAATGCTACGATGAAGCCGGTTCCTCCTACCAGTGTCTCCATAATGGTCCAGGTTTTCAGAGTTGTCTTCTCATCCATGCCAATCAGAGACTTCACCAGCCAGAAGCCGGAATCATTAAAGTGGGAGCATACTGTTGCACCGCCTGCCACTGCTGCTGTTACGCAGGCCAGATACAGGGGAGAAAGCTCTGCAATTCCCGGCATTGCAGCTACAATTCCTGCTGCCATAGTCATGGCAACCGTTGCGGAACCAACAGAAATACGAACCAGCGCAGCTACAATAAATGCTACCACAACCATAGGAAGCGCAGCAGAAGCTACTGCATTTCCGATGACCTCACCCAGTCCGGAATACTGAAGCATATAGCGGAGTACACCGCCGCTGGCTGTTACAAGAAGAATCAGTCCTGTAGGCTCCAGAGACTTGGTCATAACCTTTTCCAGCTCTTCATTGCTGTATCCATGTCTGGTTCCCAGCAGATACATTGCCACAACTGTCGCAATCAGCAGAGCCACAAACGGCTCGCCCAGGAAGCCCAGAACACCGGCCAGCGGAGCCATAGCCGGAACCACACCAGCCAGGGAGTCCAGAATAATCAGTACCAGAGGAATCATAATAATGCCTACAATCGTTCCAAAGGACGGCAGCTTAGACTCATCAAAATCTGCCTGATTTGCTACATGCTCCGGAATCGCAATGTTATATTTTTTCCCGCAGAAAGCGCCAAACACAGGGCCTGCCATAATCATGGCAACCGTACCGCACAGAATACCTACTAAAATAACCCAGCCAAGCTCTACATTCAGCATAGTTGCCACCAGAACCGGTCCCGGTGTCGGCGGAATAAATGCATGACCTACTGCCAGTCCTGCCAAAAGCGGAATCGCATAGAACAGAGAAGACTTTTTCGTTGTTTTAGCCAGAGAAAATGCCAGCGGAATCAGAATAATCAGTCCTGCGTCAAAGAATACCGGCATAGCAATGACCAGACCAGTAATTCCAAGAGCCCAGGCCGCTTTTTCATCTCCAAATTTCTTTACCATAGTTACAGCGATACTCTGGGCACCGCCCGAGGTTTCCAGTATCGCTCCAAACATGGAACCAAGACCAACCAGCAGAGCAATTCCCTTTAAGGTGTTTCCAATACCGTCGTTTACTGCATTTACAATATCTCCGAAAGGCATTCCCGCTATCAAACCGATTGCAATAGCGCCAATCAAAATCGCTACCATTGCCTGAATTTTAAACTTAATAATCAATACAAGTAAAATAACCAGGCCAATCAGCGCCGCTGCAACCAGCCTTGTCGGATTTAATGCTGTTTCCATTTGTGTACCCCTTTCCTTATTCGTTTTCCCCTTCCTCCGGACAGCTGCCTTTTATCAGAATCCGGCGGACCGTTTTCAAAAGCCTTATTATTTATTGTAATAGTTCCGCCATAGTTCTTCTTGCCGCCTACAGCGGACAAGAAGAACTATGGCGGCTGAAGGATTTATTCCATATATCCGCCCTTCATGGGAGATACTGCGTGCTGAGAATAAATATTCATCACGCCCCTGGTATACTTAGCCGGCTTTGGCTGCCATTTCGCCTTTCTCTCCGCCAGAACCTTTTCCATCTCAGCCTCTGACAGCTTCTCGCCCTTCACGCCTACAATTTCCAGCTTTCTGTTTACCACATCAATATGAATCAGATCTCCATCCTCAACCAGAGCAATGGGGCCGCCTGCTGCCGCCTCCGGGCTGACATGGCCGATAACCGGTCCCCGGGATGCGCCTGAGAAACGGCCGTCTGTAATCAGCGCTACGCTGGAAGCCAGCTCCGGATCTGAGCAGATTGCCTCACCAGTATAGAACATTTCCGGCATACCGCTTCCCTTGGGGCCTTCATAACGGATAAAGATAGCGTCGCCCGGTTTCACCCGTCCCTTCAGGACTGCGTCAATACACTCCTCCTCACTGTCAAAGGGTTTTGCATTCAGAGTTGCCTCAAACATATTCTTCGGACATGCCGTATGCTTGATTACGCATCCCTCTGGAGCCAGATTTCCCTTCAGAATAGCAATGCTTCCGTCCGTTCCCTTCGCATCGTCAAAATCATGGATAATCTCTGTCCGTTTAATCTCGCGACCCAGCAGCTTCGCCTTTTCTTTCAGGATGGCATCACAGTGCTCATAAAAGCCATTGTGCTTTAACTCCTCCAGATTCTCTCCCAGGGTCTTTCCGGTTACTGTCATAACATCCAGATGAAGCATTCCCTTAATCTCCTCCATTACTCTGGGGACGCCTCCTGCATAATAGAAATACTGGGCAGGCCAGTCACCGGAGGGACGGATATTCAGCAGATAGTGAGCGCCTCTGTGCATCCGATCAAAGGTATCTGCATCAATCTCAAATCCAAACTCATGGGCAATGGCCGGAATATGCATGGTAGCATTGGTTGAGCCGGAAATCGCTGCATGAACCATAATGGCATTTTCAAAGGCCTTTTCTGTTACAATGTCGCTGACCTTGATTCCCTTCTTTACAAGCTCCATTACCTGTTTTCCTGCCTTGTAGGCCATTTCCTTTAAGTCCTCG
>OHBO01000637.1_pt1 | contig 14375 bp, 9 predicted proteins | sample 1577431 | NCBI WGS metagenome assembly OHBO01 (sample SAMEA3879544, study PRJEB24766) | human gut metagenome | biome: human-associated habitat; feature: feces | place: USA | collected 1985/1987
AAACAGGGATTTTTCAAACACATTTCGAATGCTACAAATTTAGGCATAAACTCTGTATAATAGCTGGAAAGAATGAAAAAATAAAATAAATAAAAATTATATCCTTCATTCTATTACAAATTCTCTTTCAGAGATTTTATTTCGGCTGCAAATATAAATCCATCTTTACATACAAATGAGTCCTTTTATCCCCCTATTCAGGTCTATTTTTCTCATTCAAGATTATTTACAAGACTATTAGACTATTTTTGCTCCGAAAAAATAAAAATATTTATGACCATTCACATAACCGATATTCCCAACGAGAGCTTCAATCATTACAAACATGTTTTACATGTCGATAACGAGTTCGCTTTGATAGAGATTAATAAAGATAATATCTCGGATTTATCAAAATTCAACTATCCTTACAAAGCAGAAGCATTCACATTATGTATTGTCCTGAAAGGTTGGGTTAAAGGAAAAATAAATTCCATAGAGTATAATGCAATAGCTCCTTGCGTAATCAGCATTTATCCCAATCAAATTTTACAACACGATAGTAACAGCGAAGATTTTTATATCATTTGCATTGCTTTTACCAAAAACTTCGCCAGCAATATCGCATCGTATTCCAAAAATGAAATTTTATTATTAAGGTTCCCCCGGCAGGACAATATATCTCATCATTTATCTCAGGAAACTTTAACTGCATTATTGGACTATTGTGCTTACATAAAAAAGATAATAGCCGATACTGATAATCCTTTCCGAATAAAATCGATACAACACCTTACCGTAGCACTTTTCTATTCGACAGTTTGGAAACAAATAAGTTCTTACAAAAAAAACGAAAAGACAAGAGCCGACTATATTACCTACGAATTCTTAGATTTGGTAGAAAAAAATTTCAAAAAATATAGACAGTTGAATTTCTATGCCGACAAGCTATGTATTACAGCCAAATATTTATCTACAACCGTAAAAAATAATAGCGGCATATCGGCTAGCGAATGGATAAAGAGGTATGTCATTTTGGAGGCTCAAAGATTACTCAAAAATTCAAGTATGACGATTCAGCAAATCAGCAATGAACTGAACTTTCCCTCACAAACTTTTTTCAGTAAATATTTTAAACATCAAATCGGATTATCACCCAAAGAATATCGAAAGAGCTGATTCCCCTTGTAAAACTTTTATTTTTAAAGAAATGTTTTTCTTAACATAAGAGATGAGATAAATTTGCTACATTTGTACTCGATATGCTTACAAATTAAAAGTTATTTAACTTTTAGGAATACAAATTAAACAGATAAACCACTAAATAGTATACTTATGTCAAAAGTTTCAAAAGAAGATGCCTTAAAATATCACAGTGAAGGTAAAGCTGGAAAAATAGAAGTAATTCCTACCAAACCTTATAGTACACAACGAGACCTATCCCTAGCCTATACTCCGGGAGTAGCAGAACCGTGTCTTGAAATAGAACAAGATGCAGAAAAGGCGTATGAATACACGGCCAAAGGTAATTTAGTAGCAGTCATTTCCAACGGGACGGCTGTATTGGGTTTAGGCGACATCGGTGCTTTGGCCGGAAAGCCCGTCATGGAAGGGAAAGGCTTGCTATTCAAGATATTCGCAGGTATCGACGTATTCGATATTGAGGTCAATGAAAAAGACCCTGACAAATTTATTGCCGCAGTAAAAGCCATATCCCCCACTTTCGGAGGTATAAATTTGGAAGATATAAAAGCTCCCGAGTGTTTCGAAATAGAAACCCGATTAAAAGAGGAACTAAATATCCCCGTTATGCACGACGATCAGCACGGAACAGCGATTATTTCCGGGGCCGGACTTTTAAATGCTCTCGATATACAAGGGAAAAAAATAGAAGAGGCGAAACTCGTCGTTAACGGCGCCGGAGCCGCAGCCAGCTCTTGTACGAAATTATACATGGGATTGGGCATTAAAAAAGAGAACATCGTCATGGTGGACAGCAAAGGGGTCATCAGCACCAGCCGCACCGATTTGTCGCCGGCAAAAAAGCAATTCGCCACCGAACGAACCGATATAAAGACCTTAGCCGATGCCATGCGCGGAGCGGATATTTTTCTGGGACTTTCCGTGGCCGATGTCTTGACAACAGAAATGGTACAATCCATGAATGAAAAGCCCATCGTATTCGCATTGGCCAATCCTAATCCCGAAATATCTTACGATAAAGCAATGGCTTCTCGCAAAGATTTGATATTCGCTACCGGTCGGTCGGACTATCCCAACCAAATAAATAATGTATTGGGATTCCCTTACATTTTCAGAGGAGCTCTCGATGTTCGCGCTACCGCCATTAACGAAGAGATGAAACTGGCTGCTACGTATGCCATTGCCAAACTAACCAAAGAACCTGTACCCGATGTTGTCAACTCGGCCTATGGAATAAAGAGACTTTCGTTCGGTCCCGAATATATTATCCCCAAAGCTCTCGACCCCAGACTATTGACCGCAGTAGCCCCCGCAGTCGCCAAAGCAGCGATGGACTCTGGTGTCGCCCAGCATCACATCACCGACTGGGATGCCTACAATGACCGGCTGAAAAAGCTGATGGGATATGACAACAAGATGTTACGGGAATTTACCGAAATGGCCCGCAAAGAGCCCAAACGTGTCGTGTTTGCCGAAGCCAATCATGCCAATATGTTACAAGCAGCTTCTACGGCAATGAAAGAGGGCATTTGTAAACCTATTTTATTAGGAAACGATGAGTTAATAGGAAAGTTGGCAGAGTCCATAGGTGTAGATTTATCGGGCATGCAAATTATCAATTTGAGGCATCCGAACGAAGAAGACCGCCGTATCCGCTACGCACAGCTTCTTACAGAAAAGAGACAACGCGAGGGCATGACCTACGCCGAAGCTCATGAAAAGATGTTCGACCGCAATTATTTCGGTATGATGATGGTCGAAGCCGGAGAAGCCGACGCCTTCATCACAGGCACATACTCCAAGTATGCAGAGACTATACAGATTGCAAAAGAGGTTATCGGTATACGCGAAGGATACAAACATTTCGGAGCTATGCACATCATGAACACCAAGTGCGGGACTTATTTCCTTGCCGATACACTCATCAATCGGAAACCGACTACCGAAACATTAATCGACATTGCAAAATTGTCCTATGACTCTGTAAGGTTTTTTGCCAAAGATCCTGTTATCGCTATGGTATCCTATTCTAACTTCGGGTCGGATAATCAAGGAAGTCCCCTAAGAGTACACGAAGCCATTAAAATTTTACACGAACAATATCCCGAAATCATCATCGACGGAGAAATGCAAATGAACTTTGCCCTCAATAATAAACTCCGAGACAAATCGTACCCGTTCAACAAGCTGAAAGGGAGAGAAGTAAATACGATTGTTTTCCCGAATTTAAGTTCGGCGAACTCGGCTTATAAAATGATGCTGGAAATGGGTGTGGCAGAGTCTATCGGCCCGATACAAATGGGATTGAACAAGCCTATTCACTTCACCGATATTGCCAGCTCGACGAGAGATATTGTCAACCTAACGACGGTCGCTGTTCTCGATGCCATTGTTCAGGAGCGTAGAAACAAACAATAAAAAAATGCACATCGTTTATTTCAGCCCGACGGGTGGAACCCGAAAGGCTGCCTATATCATCGGCAAAGAGATAGACCCTCAGGCTACGGAAATAGATATTACCGACCATACACGGCAACAGAACTCTTACGAGCTAAATGGGGAAGACACCCTATTAGTAGCTGTTCCTGTGTATGGAGGGAGAGTTCCTTCCGTAGCCATAGATCGACTGAAACGTATAACCGGGCATAACACCCCGGCTATACTCGTGGTCGTCTATGGGAATCGGGATTACGACGATGCTTTACTTGAATTAAAAACAACGATGGAATCGAACGGATTTCAAACCGTTGCTTGTATCGCCTGTATTGCCGAGCATTCTATCATGAGGGTTTATGCCAAAGGTCGTCCGGATTCTGACGATGAAACTATCTTAAAGAATTTTTCAGAACAAATCAAAACTAAATTGGTGCAACTGAAAAATGGAGAGAGTTTCACAGAAATACAAGTGAAAGGAAATGCTGATTATAAAATATATAACGGAGTACCCCTGAAACCTCGTGCCGGTAAAAAATGCACACAGTGCGGGAAATGCGCGGCATTATGCCCCACCAACGCTATTCCCCAAGAGAATCCCCGAATGACGGACGAAAGCAAATGTATCTCTTGCATGAGATGTATCGCCGTCTGTCCTCAAAATGCGAGAAAAATAAATCCACTGAAATTATTTCTATCTATTCGGGCTTTCAAGGAAAAATGCGAAACAAGAAAAGAACCGGAACTATTTATATAACAAGACAACAACGCTGATTAAACGACAAATACAGGATTATTTTCGCTCGAATGTTCAGGCGAGAAGTGGAAGCCCTCTGCCGAGAAAGAACAAATATCGTCGGGGTGAGATATTTTGTTTTTTAGAATATAACGAGTCATCGCCCCTCTCATCATTTTCGCATATATCACGATTGTCTTAAACCCGTCGCCTTTATATACTTTAAATTCGGGAGTGATTACTCGTACCCTTTTATTTATTCGAGACCAATCGAACGATTGCTGGATTTCACGGCTTGCCAAATTGACCAATATTCCACCAGCCTCTTTTGTATCGTCAATCAATTTATCGGTTAAAAGCGGCTTCCAATATTCCGAAACAGGAATACCCATCGAAGGCAATTCAACAGCATATTCCATGCGGTAGGGTTTTATTACATCGAGCGGCCGAGTCAATCCGTAACAAGCCGATGCCATACGCAGATGATTCTGGGCATATTCAAAATCGGCCTCGGTAAAATCGGCCGGCGAAATGTAACGAAAGACAATACCGGTATAGGCCAAAAGAGCCGGTAATCCATACACGTCGGGCGAATGAAATACATTATATCTCTCTTTCGTCTGCAAGGCCAAATTACGATTTATCCCCAGCATACCCGACAGTTCTTCGACCGAATAACCAGCCATTTCCATCGCTATATGCTCGGCCTCATTTTTATATAACGGAACGGTAACAAAAGGAACAGTAGTTCTACTACTCCCTACCATCGTTTTTGCCGGAGACAACAAAATCAACATAACTCAATCAATTAAACTGCTTCTGCAACTCGTCATACGAAACGATGATAAAAACCGATTTGCCATCGGGTGTATAAGCCGGTGTTTTCAAAGATAACAAATCATCGACCATAGACAACATTTCTTCCTGAGAAAGAGACTGTCCCACCGGTACAGCAGCAGCCTCGGCCAAAGTCCAAGCCATACGCTTTTGCAACGAAGCCTTTGCATCATGTTCTTTCTCCGAAGCAGTTACAAGCATTTGCCCAATAAGGTCTCGTACATCTATCCCTTCTATACCGGCCGGTATCGCATTGATAGAATAGCTATTCTGCCCCATATCGGCTAAATCAAATCCAAGTGCTATCAATTCTTCCCAGATTCCATGTAAAGTTTCTGATTGAGAGACTGTCAATTGCATGATTTCGGGGAACAAAACACGTTGCGAAGCCATTTCGCGAGAGGATATTCCCACCATAAAACGCTCAAACAAAATTATGCCATGAGCCCGATGTTGATCTATCACCATTAACCCCTCAGCCGAAGAAGTCATAATGTATTTCCCTTTCAACTGCAACACAGTCCTACCGCTTTGATTCAGTTTCGACTCGAACTCAGGAAAAACCGATTGTTCCCCTTCACTAGAAAAATTAGAAACATATCCATCAGAGAAATCCAATTTAGACGGAAAATCGTTGTCTGAATCGGGCTGAACGGTCGAACCTTCTTTTGTATTGTTAAAGCTGCTATAAAGCTGCTGCCAATCATAATTCGGTCTCTTCACAGAAGAACCGCCACCTCCTGCTCGAAAAGGGTTATACGTCGTATCCACATGAACCGTAGGGGGAAGAACATGTGTGCTCGGCTTCGATGTTGGAATTTCCGGTGCATCTTCCATATCGAAATCGATAGAGGGAGCCGTACTGAATTTTCCCAATGCTTCCTTTACAGAGGCAGAAAGAATTTGCCAGATGGGCTGCTCGTTCTCAAATTTTATTTCGGTCTTAGTCGGGTGGATATTCACATCAATCGTCTCGGGATCGACCGTAAGATTGATAAAGTAATTGGGCATTTCACCGACCGGTATCAAATGTTCGTAACAAATCGTCACCGCTTTATGAAAATATGGGTGGCGCATATACCGGCCATTTACAAAAAAATATTGTAATGCTCCTCTTTTGCGAGCAGCTTCGGGACGCCCCACATAACCCGAAATCTTCACCAAAGACGTTTCCGTTCCCAAAGAAAGTAACTGCTGATTAAGACTCTTACCAAAAAGTGCAACAATACGCTGCCTCAAATTGGTAGCCGGCAAATTATACAATTCCGAGTCATTATGGACGAGAATAAAACTAATCTGAGTATTAATCAATGCCATACGCTCAAACTCATTGAGTATATTGCTCAATTCCACCTGATTGGATTTAAGAAATTTACGTCGTGCTGGCACATTAAAAAAGATATTTTTTACCGCAAAATTACTCCCCACAGGAGTAGAAATCGCCTCCTGACCTTCACATTGGGAAGCCGACATACGTATACAAGTGCCTACCTCATCGTCGACTCTGCGCGTACGAAGCTCTACCTGAGAAATAGCGGCGATAGAAGCCAACGCTTCTCCTCGAAACCCCATCGTACGTAGCGAGAATAAATCGTCGGCCGAACGAATTTTAGAAGTCGAATGACGTTCGAAGGCTAACCGGGCATCGGTCGGAGACATTCCTTTGCCGTCGTCTATCACCTGAATAAGAGTACGTCCTGCATCTTTCAAAATAATCTGAATAGACGTAGCACCCGCATCGACAGCATTCTCCACCAATTCTTTAATTACCGAGGCCGGACGTTGTATCACTTCTCCAGCTGCAATTTGATTAGCCACAGAATCGGGCAATAAATGTATGATATCACTCATAATTCGACCAAATCTTAATGATTGAAGCGATGTTTTTTCTCTTCAACAACTTCTATTTTCACTTCTGGTTTTCGAAATATGTCTTCGGGGCTTACCGGCCTCAAATCACTATACCATTTATAGGCCGGTAAATATAGCTGCTCGGGCTTTATCAAGTCCAACGGAGTCATGCTTCCCTGCGGTTGAGGCCAAATAATTATCTTCTCCATCTGCTGATTTTTCAAGTACATTCTCAAAAATCCGCTTTCGGCTTTATTCAGCCCTGTCAATGTCGAATCCCGTTCCTGAGGATAGAAAATCGTTTGAGCATTGCCATTTACATCTATTTGACGCAACTGCCCTTGCTCAAACCATGCTTTCAACTCCTTACCGGAAACTTGATCATAAAAAACAGAATCTTTATGCTGTGCAGCAAAAGCAGACCCGGGAATCAAGGCCCAATCGACCGTACTGTCATTCATGTGTATACGAATCGTATCTCCGGTTATCTGATAATTTTCATTCCAAATGATAGGGAGTTTATACATGTGAAGAAGCGAATCTACCGACGTAAACTCCATAGAATCACAAACTCCCTGCGCATCTATCCTAAAAAATCTCACACCATGATAGGCCTGCAAAAGACGGGTGGAATCGGGCAATACCAAGTGAGATTTAAGAGTATCGGCATGCAAATACAACGTATCGCCTCGCGAAAACTCCAATAAGCGTGCCGAATCTGTCGCAAACGAATACTCGGTTCTTTCATTGTAGAAACCATATTGTCCCTCCATAATCAACGAACGAATGGAGTCGTTGAGCACCATATTACCGAACACTTCTCCGAATCCCGATCGCCTATCGTAAAAAATCGTATCCCCCGTAAGGCTCTGTCCTTTCGACGTAACCAAAGAACGATCCAAAAGCATCGATTTATCAGTTTCGGTATTATACCAACCCGCCGACGAATAAATGATATTACTATCCGACACAATAGTCGAAGGACCCACAATATCGGCAATCTTAGTCTGCGTATTATATTCGAGCGTATCGGAATATAATGTATATTTTTCATTCACCAACTGCACATCGAAATTGAAGACCGACTGTTTGGTATCGGGGGAATATTGACCATATACAGAAGTCAATTCATTCTGAGAATCAACCAATTTGCCCCCATCGAAATAATAGCCGATATTCGGAATCATCTCATAATTCAAACTATCGGTAAACAAAGTTACATCTCTGTTTTCCATGCGCACATTATTCCGCAGTCGAGCTATCTGCTCATCTCCACGATAATATAACACATCTCCATAAATAAACAGAGTATCGCCCTGCTCCATGCGAACATTACTAAATGCATCGAGTGAGTTGTCTTTTTCATAAAAATATGCACTGTCGCAGTACATATACATACTATCTTTCCGAAAGACAACATTTCCCCTCAATACTCGATAATCGGCACTCTGCTCCTTATCGAAAGTAAGTTCGTCACTATTCACCAAGTACACTTTATCGGGATCGTCCTGTTTAGGAAGTTTTTTTTCGGGAGTGCCCGATGCCGCCCACATACCAAGAGTAAGCAGGCATAAAATACCGACCAGTATTTTATGCCTTCCCTTTTCATCTTTTATTCTTTTTTGATGCCCCATTGGCGTCGATCTTATTTCTTTATCCAACCGTCATACTTAAATTCGCAGTTTCGCCAACCTTCTTTTATGCGGATATATGTCTCGCTTTGCTTCTTAGCCAACCACTCATTCAATATATCGGTCTTCTTCTTTTCCTCTACAATAGCTTTTAAGGTTTGATAATCATCAGACATATTGGCTTTATGTCCATCTATTCTGTTTTTCAGCTTTACGATTGCAACCACCTCTTTATTTTTACGTTCGTCGGTCATGACAAACGGTTTCGAAATTTCGCCCACCTTCAAATCGGCAACCACCTTAGCCACATCTTGGGGCAATTGTCCCATTTCGAACTTAGAATTTCCGGTTTGAGGGTTTACCATAAGTCCCTTGTTATTGCGAGTATCCTTGTCTTGCGAAACATATTGGGTTATTTCATCGAACGATATTTTCTTATCTATTAAATCTACCCTCAACGAATCGAGACGAACCAAAGCATCGGATATATCTTTCTCGGAAACGTGCGGACGAAGTAGTATATGCCGAACATTTATACGGTCGCCTCTCTTCTCTATCAACTGTATAATATGGTAACCATATTCGGTCTCCACAATTTTAGAAACCTTCTTCGGGTCATTCAAGTTAAACGCGACATTGGCAAACTCCGGCACCAAATTGCTTTTGCTCACGAAGCCCATTTCTCCCCCCATCATGGCAGATCCCCGATCTTCGGAATAAAGAACCGCAAGAGTAGAGAAATCTCGCTCGCCTTTATTTACTTGTTCGCTGAAATCACGCAATCGAGCTTTCACATTATCTATTTCCTGCTGCGGAACCTTAGGATTCAAAGTAATAATTTGGACTTCTACCTGCATGGGAATATAAGGAATACTGTCGGCCGGCAATTGATTATAAAACTTACGCACCTCGGCCGGTGTGGTTTTTACATCTTTTACCAAATTTCGTTGTACTTCCTGTACGGTTCCCTGATCACGAATAACATTCGCCAACTCTTCACGAATTTCGGTTACCGGCTTTTTAAAGTATTCTTCCATTTTTTCCTTCGACCCGATATTAGCGATCAGATAATTGATACGAGCCTCTACTTGTTGAAAAACAGTAGCATCAGGAACTGTAATCGTATCCAGTTTCGCCTGATGCAGAAAAAGTTTCTGCACGGCAAGCTGTTCGGGTATTACACAATAAGGATCGCCATCAATACGTTGTCCGTCGTATTGCATTTGTCGATATTGCTCTTCAACCTCAGACTTATAAATAGCTTCATCTCCTATTATCCATACAACCTCATCGATAACATTGTCATCGGAAAAAGCCGGCAAAGACACCGCCATAAAGAAAAATAAAAGCCAATCAGTAACTTTACACATAATTCAATTATTTTATACTCTCTTTTTCAATAGATTTCTCACCTTTATACAACCACTTTATATCACCCGACTTCTCGGCATCCCGATACAGATTTTCTTCCAGCTCCCGATCAAAGTTCAACCGATTGCTATTTGTCAAAATTTCCTGAATTTGAGCCCGAGCAAAATCATAAGGCATTTCTTCTCCCGGCAAACGATATTCTGTAATATTCAGTAAATACCAATATCCGTTTTTATTAAATTCCAACTTATGATGTGTCTTTAAAAAGGATTCAGCATCTCCAAACTCGTATGGAATATTATTGACGATTTCTTCAAACGGTATCCACTTGTCATAAAAGTAGTCATAGATCACCGCATTTTTCAAAGCATATTTCTCGATCTTTTCTACTCCATCGGGATTTGTAGAACAATACCATTTTTTCAACTGTCCAAGATTGGGCGTATTCTCCGGTACTTTAAGAAACAACCCTTTCAAGATGGCTTCATGCAAACGAAACATTTCTGAGTTTCGCTCATAATAATCCAGCATTTCTTGTTCATCAAAAGACTTCGTCACCCGTTCATTAACCAATCTCTTACGATATTCGAATATGACTAAATCTCGTCGGTATTTCTCAACCAATGCATCAATACGTTCTATATCGGGAATATTCTTTTGTGCCATTCGATATAGTAATACATCACAAATCCATCGACGGATATACTTGTCGGCAAAATCGGTACTATCAGCGCGAGAGAGTCCCTCTGGCATGGCATCGGCAAGCTCTTGACGCGATAGTATTTCATCGCCCACTTGTACCAATGAATTTTCATCGCTCTGTAACCCACTTCGGCATGCCGAAAAAAGGCATGCCGAAAATGCTGCGCATAATACTATTATCGAGACTTTATACATCTATATTACCTACATAAATATCCGCTAAATTACGACTAAATAATGGCAACTACGGCCTATTAACTGTTTTTAGGACATCTTCATAGATTTCTACCGGATATTTTTTATTGAGTTTCTTCACCCAAACTTTTTCAAGGTAAGTTTGGTAATCGGCCGTTACTTGTGCTCTCACATCGGTATACGCTTCCGGCATCTTCTTCAATAGTTTACCAAACACAAAAGCTATCGGCAACTTCTCATCGGCTTTCACCGGAGCTCCCTTAAATACCAATTCGTCAATTTTTTCTCCCTCAACAAACAAACCTCGTTCCACTTTTACTCTTGTTAAAGAGTCGGTATTGAACTCTCGATTCAACACGACGATTACAGAATCGTCATCGAGTTCTTTAATCCGGTTCTTTATGCCATCGGCGGTAGCCGCATCACAGCATTGAATCAAAAATCCTTTATAATGAGGTTTATCCCATTTGTATTTTTTCCTATTTTTCTTGAAAAACTTCTGCAAGCCCTCGGTATCTTTCGATGCTTTTTCCCAAACTTCCCTATTGCTAATTTCAAACAGCAACATGCCGTCTCGATATTCATTCATCAAATTACGAAAATCGGGATACTTATCTTCCAAATGAGCCTTCTCGAAATCTAATATTTCCATATCGGCCATATAACCAATCATAGTCGAAATATAATCGGGTGCATTGACCGTCACATCTCGGCCTTTGGACAAAAACGAGGCAAAATCGGCCACTGTATATGAATGGTTCTCAAATGAGAATAAAACACTTTGGTCATTATGAATAGCCGCTATATAAGAAGAATCGACTTTACCTAAATCGCCAGCCAATTTCATCAACTTCGCCCGCTGCGATTCTTCCAAAGAAAAACCATAATCATTTTTCAATTTAGCCACCATCGCATTACGAGCCATGCTACCTCTTTCGTCTCGTGCCATCATTCGCGTAATCTCCGAGCGCATTTGTTCAAAGGGCTTAATATCCCGCCGGTCCATTAACTTAATGATATGCCAGCCATAGGGAGATAATACAGGCTCTGTAATATCTCCTTTATTTTTAAGAGCAAATGCAGCATCCTCGAACTCTTTTACAAATTGTCCACTACTCACCCACGGTAATTCTCCACCTCGTACGGCAGAAGCCTTATCTTCCGACCGCTCCTTTGCCATCGTAGCAAAATCGGCTCCCGACTTCAATTCTTCATAAATGGCTCGTATCTCGGATTCTTTCTGCGCTTTTACTTCATCAGAAGCACCACGAGGCACTAATATCATGATATGGGAAAATAGAAACTCTCCCGGATTGGGACGACGACTATGTACTTTTATAATGTGATATCCGAACTGGGTTTCCACTATATCGGAAACTTCTCCCGCTTGTAATGCGAAAGCAGCCTTTTCAAAAGGATAAACCGTACGTCCGCCTCTAATAAATCCTAAATATCCCTTATTCTGCCTCGATCCGTCTTCACTGAATTTCTCTGCCAACATTCCAAAGTCTTCACCCGCCTTGATTTCAGCCAATACCGATTCGGCTTTTTTCTTTGCCTCGGCTCGGTCCTCAGGAGTCCGAGCATTCAATCCTATGAGAATATGGCTTACCTCCACATCTTCTTTCATTCGGTCATAAGCCTCATGTGCCAAACGGTCATCAACAGAAGCATCGATCAAATAGGGTTTAGCCAACTCTTCTCTATACCCCGCCAATTCATTTTTAAATGCCGAAGTCGTATCAATCCCCATAGCTTCGGCCTCGGCGACTTTCAACTTGTAGTTCTTAAATAGTGTAACGTATTCATCGAGAGATTTATGATCGATTTGTTGCTGGCTGTTCTTATTATAGATATACTCAAATTCCGATTTGTGAATATCTTTATTATTCACTCTCATAATAACAGGGTCGACATCGGTAGCCCCCCCTCCAAACCAAGAATTTCCGGCAAGCAAAGCCGCTAAGAGCCATTTGTTTTTCATTGTGTTATGCACTACATTTTATTGAGACTTGATAGTCCCGAGTTATCAACAAAAATAATACACTATTTTAACGCTTCAAATATAAGAAAATTATATCGTAATCACTAAAATAGTGTATTCTTCCCAAAAATAAAAATCCACCTTCCTTATCGGAAAAGTTATCCTCTACTATAATTCGGAGCCTCGCTGGTTATCGACACATCATGAGGGTGGCTTTCGGCTACACCAGCATTGGTAATACGAGTAAACTTAGCATCATGTAAAGCCTCTATATCCTTAGCTCCACAATATCCCATTCCGGCACGCAAACCGCCGACCATCTGATAAACTACTTCATATAAAGATCCTTTAAAGGGAACACGAGCCGCAATTCCCTCGGGAACCAATTTTTTAGTATCAGTCTCATTAGCTTGGAAATAACGGTCTTTCGAACCTTTCTCCATCGCTTCGAGAGATCCCATACCCCGATATGACTTATACTTACGTCCATTGAATATGATCGTTTCTCCCGGCGATTCTTCAACACCAGCTAGCATACCGCCCAACATAACCGAGTAAGCCCCAGCAGCCAATGCTTTTACAATATCACCCGAATAACGAATTCCACCATCGGCAATCAATGGCACGCCTGTTCCTTTCAATGCTTTCGCCACGTCATAAACGGCAGATAATTGAGGAACCCCGACACCGGCAATCACCCGGGTCGTACAAATGGAACCGGGGCCGATACCTACCTTTACACAGTCCGCACCTGCCTCGATCAAAGCTCTGGTCGCCTCACCGGTAGCCACATTTCCTGCCACTACCTGAAGATCCGGAAATGCATCCTTGATCATCTTCACACAGCGGATCACGTTGGCAGAATGACCATGGGCAGAGTCAAGAACAATTACATCTACCTTTGCTTCTACCAGAGCAGCTACACGCTCTAATACATTAGCAGTAATGCCTACGCCGGCTCCGCAGAGCAGACGGCCCTGCTCGTCTTTTGCAGACAGGGGGTACTTGATCTGCTTTTCAATATCCTTAATCGTGATAAGACCCTTTAAATTGAAATTGTCATCTACGATAGGAAGCTTTTCCACTCTGGCTTTAGCAAGGATCGCCTTTGCCTCCTTGAGCGTTACTCCTTCCTTTGCAGTGACAAGATTCTCGGAAGTCATACATTCCTTGATCGGACGGCTGAAATCCTCCTCAAACTTCAGGTCACGGTTGGTAATGATACCCACCAGCTTCTTTCCCTCCGTAATAGGAACACCGGAAATACGGAATTTTGCCATAAGGTCATTGGCATCCTTTAAAGTATGTTCGGGGGAAAGATAGAAGGGATCTGTGATAACACCGTTTTCGGAACGCTTTACACGGTCTACTTCTTCTGCCTGTTCCTGAATAGACATATTTTTGTGGATGATTCCGATACCACCCTGTCTGGCCATTGCGATAGCCATTTTTG
>OHBO01000639.1_pt1 | contig 14335 bp, 15 predicted proteins | sample 1577431 | NCBI WGS metagenome assembly OHBO01 (sample SAMEA3879544, study PRJEB24766) | human gut metagenome | biome: human-associated habitat; feature: feces | place: USA | collected 1985/1987
TTTCTGCCGGTAAGATACAGGAAATTCTCCTCATCTACATAGCCCAGGTCACCTGTACAAAGCCAGCCGTCCTCTGTGATCGCCTCTGCTGTCTTATCCGGCTCCTTGTAATATCCCATCATAACAGATGGGCTCTTTACCTGGATCTCTTCGTCCACAATTCTCACCTGACAGCCCTCTACCAATTTTCCCACACTGGCCACCTTATCCGGGCGGTTCCAGTCAGGAGCAGAAATCTTTGGAGAGCACTCAGACATACCATATCCCTGAGCAATGGAAATTCCCAGACGGCTGTAGTTTGCAGCCAGCTCTGGAGCCAGATATCCGCCTCCGCTGACTACCTTATGCAGACGTTTTCCCAACACCTCTTCTTTGATCTGGAAAAGAGATTTTCCAGGCTGCTGCCGGCTCATAATCGCAATTCTGTTGTAAAGTCCCTTTGCCATCATGGGTACCATACGCATCACCGTCGGCTCAAACAGAAGAATATGAGCAGCCAGCTTTGTCATATCCCGATTCAGGCACAGGGTACTTCCATAACGAATCACAATAAGAACATCTCCGTTGATGCAAAATACGTGGTGCATGGGAAGGACATTCAGATAAATCTCATTTTCCGGATGCTCTGTATCCGTGGTACAGAACACATTATCAATCAGGTTTCCGTGGGACAGCATAACACCCTTTCCTCTTCCAGTTGTTCCAGAAGTGAAAAGAATCATTGCACACTCCTCCGGCTTCGCCAGATTCTCCACCGGTCTTCCTGCATAATTTTTCAGAATATTGTCAGAGCAGGCCACATGTCTGCCATGCTGAAGGGAAATGCACTCCTCTAAAGCCGGACAGCGGCTGCCTGCCTCTTCTGCCAGGGTTCTGAAGTCCCAGTCATAGAACAGCACATCCTCATCTGATCTGCTGACACAGTCACAAAAAGTATCTGCGTCCATCTGGACATCCATTGGAATGATCATGCTGCCGCTGGCCATAACACCCAGCATTACTGCCAGATAGTGGTGGCCGCTGCCGCCTAAAAGTCCGACCCGCACACGATGCCCCAGCTCCTGACTCTTTTCCTGGGCCCATGCGGCTACTGTCATACAGTCAGCCACAAACTGACGGTATGTCACTTCATAAATTACATCATTGTCTTCATAGCGTAAAAATACGTGGTCTCCATGGCTGTCTCCTGCGCTGCACACCAGATCATAAATAGTTTTGGTGTTCTCCCTGGTAATCATAGCTTCCCCCTCGTTTTTGAACATTTTTATGGTTTCTGTTGATAATATAACATTTTATGTTAATTGTGTAAATCAATGGAGTGACAATCTTTTTCTTTTTTTTCCATTTTTATTGGTCATGTTTCCTCAATCTATCGTTTCCTATCTCCTTCTGCTTCCCATTTAAAACAAATCCAGCATATTATCTAGATAGATGCTTTCCCGCACACGCAGCTGATACTCCGGTTTTGTCATGTAATAGAGCAAAAATTCCAGGATCAGAGCGCTTCCCAGTCCCCTCCCTTCAATTTTAAAATGAGAAAATCCCATAGGCAGGTAGATCTCTTTTATGTCCTTAGTGCAGATAAATCCCGGATTGGCCATTGCTTTAGAAAAACGATATCCCTCCTTCGCATCAGGCGCTTTGCAGCGGTGTTCCGGGACATTTTCTCCAAGGTTTCTCCGACTGACAGCTTCATAACAGAGTTTCCTGTCCTGGCACCCAAACCAGCAGCATTCATTGCACAGAAATTCCACCTTTTCTTTCTGATATTCTGAAAGAGTTCTCCACTTATCTAAAGCCTTATTTAACCGAAAATCCGGCACAACATAAAGAAACTCCTCCCGGTTTACTTCGTCCAGAAGCTGTCCAAAATCAGTCAGAACCTTGGTTGTAGATGAAACAAAATAAAGACCGGGGTAATTGGCAGTTAAATGGGACAGCAGCAAATCCGAATGTACAATCACCCCATTTTGCTTTCCCTTTCCCTTCTCAAAAAGAGCGCAGAGTGCATTACACCGGGGATCCGCAAGATGTTCTTTTCCAAGCAGTGAGTTGCTGAAGGTCAATCGGGCTGAAATCCCATATTCCTCCATCAGTTCCAGAACCTCCTCCGGCTTCCTCTCACCTCCTCCAACTCTTCCGCCGCCCCAGATACATTCCGCTGGGGCGCCATAGATAGAGCCAATCTCGCACCATTCGTAAAAGTATTCCCGATGCCTGCGAAACAATGGCAAAAACACCGAATACAGCTCATAAAATTCAAACAAACCGGGCAGATGGTAATACGCGGTATCTCTTTTCACTGAATTCATTCTATCTGTCCTTCTCCTCTACAAAATTCCGTTCTAAAATCATAAACATCTGTCCAAACCTCCAACGCTATGCCGTTCATGCATGGCTGAACTGTTACTATTTTCATCTGTCCGCCATGCATCTATGTTGCAGATTCTTCACACACGCTCTATAGTTCTCGGTATACCAGCCTGGCTTATTTAAAGCAAAATCATTATAATCTCTCCATATCCGGCGGCATCGCTCCTTCATTCTGTCTATATCCTGCTGGCCAAACTTTTCTGCCCATACAATCGAATGCAACGATGCATGAGCTGTATACACCGCATGAGCTGCCCAAAATGCCTCTGGAATATGATCATCAAAATACTCGTCTATCTGACCGATGCAGTAGGGAATGCTAAGCTCTGTCCCGAAGCTCTCCAGCTTATAAAATTCCTCATAAGGATCCCCCACCTTCCAGCGGTTAAAATCAATCATACCAATCGAACCGTCACTGGAGTAGATGATATTTCCCGGATGGAAATCTCCATGAAGATATACCGGCTTTTCCTTCCATATCTGATCCATATTCTGTCTGACATAATCAATCACTGCCTGATCCTGTTCCATACGAACCTGTGACTGCTCATACCTGGAAAGCTGAGCTAATTTCTTTTCCTTTTTTGTATCCTGGGGAATATCCGCCTGTTCCACTGGAAGAGAATGGATTTTCTTTAAAATTGCTCCCGCTTTCCTCCCGAGCATATATTGCTTATCTGCGGACAATCGGGGCAATACCTGCTCCAGATCCTCTCCCTCCATCCATGTAAGCAGCATAAATACCGTTTTCCCTTGATTACAGATTCCAAAATCAACAGGAGCTGACATCAAAAATCCCAGCTGAGAACACCTTTTTATCATTTCGTATTCTTTTTTCTTTGCCTCATATTTTCCGATGTCAGAGCATCGAAGTAACAATGATTTCCCCTCTCTGGTGCGAATATAATATTTCTCATCCGCTGACCACCCTTTGGAAATTCTTTCTATGCTTTCCCATTCACTCTTCTGCCTGATATCGTCAAACATTCTGCTCCTCCGCAGGTCTGCATTCTTCAACGTCTTTCCCTAATCTCTCTTTTAATTTCAGGATATTTGCCTCTATTTCGTCTATAATCTTTTCAAACTCAGCATCGCTCTTTCCTGTCGGATCCTCAAGTCCCCAGTTCTCGTCAAAGGGTCTTCCAATAAAAGGACATTCCACATTACAGCCCATGGATATCGCAATATCTGGCTCAGGAATCTGATTAATTAATTTAGAATACTGAGTCTCTTCCATATCGATTCCATATCTCTTTTTCATCAGACGAACGGCGTCCTGATTGATTTGCTCCTTCGTTTCTGTACCGGCGGAATAGCTTTCAAATACATCTGATGCAAAATGCTTTCCCAACGCTTCTGCTATCTGGCTTCTGCAGGAATTATGTACGCAAATAAATGCTGCTTTTTTCTTTTTATGAAACGGACATCTTTCTTTGATGCACTGCTCATTCTGGTCACTGAAACCACATTGAATTTCTCCCAGTTCCAGACCTGCATTGTAATTCTCATTCATATAAGCAACTGCCTTCTGAAAGCTCAAAAAAGCATCTCTTTTGCAGCATCTGGGACCTCCAACCTGACTCAGGCTGCGAAGTGCATCTGACGTAAAGCCCATATGTTTTCCCCAGGAATCATCCGCGCTCAATGGACCTGTTCCATCAATAATAGACAAGGCTGCTCCCATGGAACTTACAGCTCCGCAGATCCCCCACATACCGCAGGTTGCTCCCGGCATCTGCAGTCCCCTCTTCATCAGCTCCTTAAGTCCTGCCTCCAAATCAAGTTCTCTGCCTGCATTTGCATAGGCAGTCAGCAATGCTGCTCCGTCCAGCACATGATGCTCCGGACCATGGATCCGGATAAAATCCTGCCGGGCAATCCTGCAGAAAATATCTGCGGGATTTTTGCTTTTTTCCTGCATACAGGATTCTATGATTTTTCTTGCTCTCTCTTCCATGATTCAATTCCTTTCCTGTCTATTATCTTCTCCATCACATAATTTTTCAGTAAAATTCCCTTTCTGCTGACCTGCTGTTCCTTTACCATTCTGTATCCCCTTTTTTCAAAAAACGGTTTTGCTGTTATGGAGGCATGAGTTGTTATCCTGTCTGCAGAAACCGCTTTTTCCAATTGATCGCAGACTGCAGAAGCAATTCCTTTTCTCTGATAATCACGATGAACATGCAGCCGGTCAAGGTATCCATCAGGGGCAATATCTCCAAATCCGACAATTTCTCCGTTCTCCACTGCAATCATTGTAATATGTTCCAGAAACGACTGATTCCACGCCTGCAAATCAACCGTTCCTGTCGCCCAGACATCCAATTGCTCCTTTGTATAATCCCTGGCATTGACACTGTGAACGGTCTGATAAAACAATTCAGCCAGCTCGCTCTGTATAGACTGCGCATATATTAGGCGTAAGATCTTTTCTGTTATGGAAATCATTTTCAATAACTCCAAGACCGGCTATCATCCTGTCTTCATCCAGACATAAATACCAGCCATACTCGGTTTTCTTTTTCAGATATGCCTCCATACAATTCCGATATGCTTCCTCCGGCACCTGCCATTTTTTATGAAACCATACCGCCGCCTCATCCTTTAGCGAAGGCCTCTGCCGTAAGTTTATATAAGTATACTCCTTCATATCATTTCTCCTGTTTCTTTCTATTTTGCCTGTTGCTTCTGTCACCCTCTCTTCCTTTTTGGCATAGAATTCTACAGTCACAAAACCATCATCAGGGTTCCGATCCCAATAAAAACACAGCCCAGCAAAGACTTTATCGTAAACTTTTCATGCAGAAAAACAAACGCCAGCACCAGAGTAATTACCACGCTCAGCTTATCAATCGGAACCACCTTGGAGGCTTCTCCCATTTGCAAAGCCTTATAATAGCATAGCCAGGAAGCGCCCGTTGCCAGTCCTGACAAAATCAAAAAAATCCAACTTTTTCGGCTGATTTCTGATAACCCACTCTGTGTGTTTGTTAAAAAAACCATCCCCCACGCCATAACTAAAACCACAATGGTTCTGATGGCTGTTGCAAGATTCGAATTCACTCCGTCTATGCCGATCTTTGCCAGTATAGAAGTGCACGCAGCAAATATCGCAGACAACAATGCAAATACAAACCACATATCATATGCCTCCCTTTTTTCTTGTGCTTCAATTAAGATACTTTTCTTCCTCTGTAACTTTATGATACAAAAGCATCCACTTCGTCCTGCCTTTCGTTTTAATTGTTTTCTATTTCAGGTAAAAAACAAAAGAGTTCGTCCTCTCCATTCAGCCATTTCACCTGATTTATCTGTCCCTTATCCTTTAAAAACTGGCACAGCTTTGCCACCTGCTTTATTTTAGCCTCAGTTCCACTGGATACCCCCAAATAAATTGCTGTATCACCGTCTCTCAAAAGGAGCTTATGCTGCCGGAACATGGAGTCGTTCTTTGTCTCTTCATTTGTAAGAAAAGCCGGATTCTGGAGCATAAATTCCTCCATATAAGACATATTCTTCCCTAAAAGCGCTCTAAAGGTCTCAACAATAGCAGCATTTGCACTGGCTACAGCAATCTCTTTCTCATTGATGCGAATATGAGTGATCTTCGTTGCCGCTTTTCTGCCTGAATTTGCAGCAGAATTCGCAGAAACCATGGTAATGGAAGTCACTGCCAGCAAGCCAAACAGGGTTTCTAATACGACCTCCTCTTTGAATTTTTCAGAAACAGCATTCAGTACTTCCTCATGAAACAGACGGATTCCCTTGATGATTTCATTAAATTCCTTATCGGTTCCCTCCATATCAATGAGATAGTTTGTTACATAAGCTCTGATTTCCTCCGCAGCTTTCACCTCTAATAATTCCTTCAACTGTTTTTTTGTAGAGGCCGTAACCATCAGCTCATATAATTTGGGCAGGCACATCTGAATGCATAAACTGCAAAACATTAAAACATCGTTTATTTCTTTCGTTTTAGATTCGGCTTCTTCCCCAATCTCATTTACACTGTTTATTAAGAAAAACGCATTCACCAGACGTTTAAAGGTTCTGGGGTTTGTTCCCATGACATCGCTGATAAATTCAGCCACAATATTAACGCCCTCATCGGTCATATGAGTCTGCTCCTGGACAGCTTTCCTGACCAGTTCTGTAAGGTTGTACCTCTCAACCGGCATTTTAAAAGGAAGCTGAATAATCTTATCAAAGAAATTCCGGCACTTCTCCTCTGAAAGGTTTTCTCCGTATTTTTTACGAACACCTTTTACCACTACTTCATAATCAATCGCCAGCACAAAAATACTGTTTTCCACATTCACAAAAAGCTTGATGATTTCCAACAGCTCCACAGCAACTTCCGGATTTAAACGATCCAAGTCATCTATAAAAATCACCAAACGCTTTCCGGTCTTTTTTACCAGCTCTGCAAAATCCTCCTGAAGCTTGCTGACACTTTCCATCTGATCCTTCTTGGCTTTTTCAAAACCGTCTAAAATTTCCGAAGCATTGGTTCCAAACTTCCAGTCAATGGCTTTAAAGAAAGCCAGCTTACCAAAGGCAGCCACTGTTCTCAGGATTTCATCATTTCCTCCGCACTGCTTTACCAGATTATGTACAAACGAAACATACAGGCTGTCTTCCATGTTGAACTGGGAATACTGCCATGTATTAAAGAATACGCATTTAATGCCATTCGTATCCTTATCTGCTTCCAGATTTTTCTTTAGCAGATTTAATGTGGATGTTTTTCCGGTTCCCCAATCCCCCTGGATTGCAATAGACATCGGCGTCTGACATTCCCTGATAAATTTTCCCAGACCTTTCACATATTTTGAAATCTCCAGCAAATCCTCCTCTTCACTGGTACAAGGCATATCTGTAATTCCCATTCCTTTTGTATTTTCTTTTCCCACATTTTCTCCTTTTTCTTAATGATACCTTTGGTATCCAAAACCAAAGAATGTGTCCATCACTTGATAACTTTCTGTTCTAAGAAAGCAGTCCCATTTTACTTTACGAAATCCTTTTGAAATTCTACAATCGCTTCTAAAAGCGTTAATTTACTCCGCCACTCCAAACTGATATGAACCATAAAATTCAGTTTTTCTAACTTCATTATAACACACCTCTTCAAAATTCACAGTGTGAAAGTCAAAAGCAGATAACACAATGCAACATTCGCGTCTTGCTCATGTACGGCTTTTGACAGCTTATCATTCTGAATAATCAGGCTCCCGCTCAGGAGTGATTGTCATTAGGGACAACCGTTTTAAATGGAAAACAGCCATGTATGATAAACACATGACTGCTGCAATTAACCTCTATCTTTTTTACATTGCTTCAATTGCGTGTGCAAATTCCTCTTCTGTATCAACAAAATGATATGGTTCGTACTCACCATAGGCAGAAGGTCTGCTAATCGTCACGAGCTGAATCTTTTCATATCCAACTTTGGCTTCAATACTTCTTTTGAATTCTGAAAGATGCTTCCCATGTGTTGTTCTTAAAGCAACACACCCAACATCATCGATGTTTCCGGCTATCAGATAACACATATTTTAAAGCCTCATTAAAATCCTGTTCTGTCTGAATTTTAGCATTTTCATACATTTTTCGCAACTGTAATCCTATGCTGTTTTTGTAATTCTTTTTATAAACATACTTATGAATCCAGTTGTTAAACTATCTATCATAATAAATATCATAGATACTCAAAATTTTACAGATAAACGAAACTCCAAAGAGCCAACAACATAATAAAAAGCACTTACTAGTAAGCTTGCAGCACCTCCTTCACCGACCTCGCAATGCAGCATTCGCAATCAGCTTCGCTTTTCCTCGATGTTTGGCTTTCGCCAAATAGAAATCTAAAATAGCAGGTCAGCCTGTGAGTAAACTCACTCTGCCTGCTATTTCTGCTTTCTGCTTGGACTCAATGCTCCAGCATATCTTCAATAAATATTCCATATCCTCTTGTGGGATCATTGACAAACACATGGGTCACCGCCCCCACCAGCTTATCATTCTGAATAATCGGACTCCCGCTCATGCCCTGCACGATTCCTCCGGTTATCCGAAGCAATGTCTCATCGGTTACCCGCAGCACAATACTTTTATTTTTCTGGATGGGATTATATTCCACTTTTTGAATCTCAATTTCATAATCCCGCAGCGTTCCAGAAACATCGCTTCGAATCCATGCGGGGCCCTTTTGAATATCCTGACGATATCCGATTTCCAGAGGTTTTCCGCGCAGCATCCCTTGCATTTTTTCATTGACTGTTCCAAAAATTCCGTCATCCGTATTGAAGCTAATCGTTCCCAGCTCTGTCCCCGGACCGTAATAGATTACACCGGCCATGACTCCCGGCTTTCCCACTGCTCCCTTTTCAATTCCGAGAATTTCCGTTTCATAAAGACTCCCCTTTTCAATCTCTACTACCTTTCCTGTATCCATATCGCTGATGCCATGGCCCAGAGCCCCAAATTGCCCGTTTTCCTCTACATAGGTTATGGTACCGATTCCCTGGGTATCATCCCTCACCCAGGCTCCCAGCTTATACATTCCATCCTGAGTCTTTACCGGATTCATACGAACCTCCATCTCTTTCCCCTCCCGCCTTACCCGCAGAAGGGCTTCGCTGTCTCCGATGGAGTTCAGACTGGTAATCAACGCTTCCTTGTCTGTAAGAGGCTGTCCGTTTATTGCCTCAATGTAATCGCCAGACTGCAAAAGCCCATAAGCAGGCTCCACCTCCTGGCCCTGGCTGTCTGTAAGCCGTCCCGTTCCCACTACCATAACGCCCTTTGACTTTAGATAAATTCCCACAGGAAGCCCGCAGGGAAGCGCATACCGGGAATCCACCACATCCACCTGAATATCCTTAAAATGAATGGCTCCAAACAGCTTCAGTCCTACCCGATAGCTTCCAAGCTTTTCCCCATACAGAGACAGAGGCTCTGCCCGGCTCAGGTGAACCTCACCGGAAGGAATATTGGAACGGTTTCCCAGAACTACCTCTTCACTTTCACTTTGAAGCGTTACGTCAAAGGGAAGATCCAGGCGGAATTCTTCCTGCTCCCGTGCTACAATGCTCAGCTGCTCTGGAATCTGCCGCTCCATATAGTACCAGATAAAACCAGCTGTAAATACCAGACTGATCCAGAAGGTCCAGACCAGGTATCTGCGGAATCTCTGTTTTCCAGTCATTTCACATACCTCCTCAGCGTACTTTGGAGCTCCTTTTATTCTTCCCTGTTTTCGTCAGGTTTACAGGAACAGAAAAAGGAGCCTTTTTAAAGCTCCTTCTTAGTATGTGAGAGTTTCTGAAAAACACTCTGTCATTTTTTAGCTGCCATTTTTAACCGTTCATTTTGACTGAATTTTTGATTGGAAGCCGGCGCTGTTTTTCCATCTCAGTTTTCTTCCTTCTTTTTCAGCGCAAACCTGGTCTGACTGGCCAGCTCCTTCATCTCTCTGGCATTTTGGAGAACAGCCTCTGTAATCTCCACACCGCCAAGCAGTCTTGCCAACTCCTTGACCGTCTCCTCCTCCCTCAGACGGCGAATCTCCGTTTTTGTTTTTCCGCCCTCTGCTGATTTAGCAATCTCGAAATGGCAGTCTGCCATGGCTGCAATCTGAGGAAGATGGGTAATACAGATAACCTGATGGGTTCTGGAAATAATAGCCAGCTTTTCTGATACCTTCTGGGCTGTCCTTCCGCTGATTCCTGTATCAATTTCATCAAAAATCAAAGTAGGAATCTCATCACTGTCTGCAAGCACTGTTTTAATAGCAAGCATAATACGGGACAACTCTCCTCCGGAGGCCACCATGCCAAGAGAGCGGCAAGGCTCTCCCGGATTGGTAGAAATCACAAATTCTGCCTCATCAAAACCATTGGCTGTATAATGATCCATACGTCTGAATTCCATATCAAACTGGACATCCAGAAAATTCAGATCGATCAGTCCGTCGCGAATTCGAGCCGTTAAAGAAACTGCAGCCTTCCGGCGAAGTTCAGACAGCTGTCCGCAAAAAATCTCCAGCTGCTCCTGCGCCTTCTCATATTCCCGCTGCGTCTCCCTGCGATATTCATCAAAATTAGCCAGCTGATCCAGCCGTGTCTTTTTCTCCTCCAGGGAAACGAAAATCTGTTCAATGGTGTTGCCATATTTTGCCTGGAGATTGTGAATCAAATCCAGGCGCTTTTCCGTCTCTGCCAGCTGCTCCTCGTCAAAGCTTACCTCTTCCATATATGCAGCAATGGCGTGGCGGGCATCTGACAGAATAGACTCCGCATCGTAAAGCTGATCCTCAATGGCCTTCAGGGCTTCATCAAAAGCCACCACCTGCCCCAGCTGACGAATGGCCTGTCCCAGCCCCTCTGTCTCCACCGCATTGTAAGCAGAGGAAAGACTTTCCAGAATTCTTCTTCCATTAGAAAACCTGCGGTACTGTTCCGCCAGAAGCTCCTCTTCCCCCTCCTTCAAGGCTGCATTTTCAATCTCATCTACCTCAAACTGCAGAAAATCCGTCTCTCGCCTTCTGCTTTCTTCATCTGAATTCATTTCCTCCAGCTGTTCCTGCAAAAGCCTGTACCGGCGATAGCAGCTTTCTATTTTTTCTTTTACAGGCAGGATTTCTGCTTTTCCATAAGCGTCAAGAATCTCCAGATGCTTGGAACCATGAAGCAAAGACTGATGCTCGTGCTGACCATGGATATCAATTAAAAGTCCCGTCACCTGCCTCAGCTTTGCGGCAGTTACCGTCTCATCGTTAATTTTGCTGACACTTCGGGCCGGAAGCAGCTTTCTGGAAATAATCAGAAGCCCATCCTCATCAGGAAAAACATCCATTGCTTCCAGAGCTGCCCGCTTTTCCTCTGTTACAGAAAAAACCAGCTCCACATAGGCATACTCTGCTCCGCTCCGGATAATCTCCCGCGGAGCCTTTTGTCCAAGCGCCAGACTGACCGAGCCAATAATAATAGATTTTCCTGCTCCTGTCTCACCTGTCAGTATCTCCAGACCGTCGCCAAATTCCACATCCGCCCGCTCAATCAGCGCAAGATTCCTTACATGTAATTCCAGCAGCATGACCGCGCCCTCCTGTCCTATATGAGTTTTCTGATTTTTTCCATAACCAGAATGGTGTCGTCCAGGCTCCGCACGGCGCACAAAATGGTATCATCACCGGCAATACAGCCGACAATTTCATGAAAATGAATGGCATCCAGAGCTGCTGCAACCGCCATGGCCATTCCAGATACCGTTTTAATAACCAGAATATTCTGCGCCATGTCCATGGATGCAAAACCATCACGAAGAATCCGAATATATTTATCACTAAGCGTCTCCTGGGTCTGCATTACCATATACCGCTGCCGCCCGTTTTCGCCGGATGCCTTCGTCAGCTTCAGCTCCCGAATATCCCGGGAAATGGTTGCCTGAGTCACCTGATAGCCCTCCTCCTTCAGATGCTCTGCCAACTCCTCCTGTGTCTCTATCTCATATTTCCCAATCAGTTCTACAATCTTGCTGTGTCGCTCCAGTTTCATTTTTCTCCTCCATTCCTGCCGTATGTTCTCTTTCCCGGACTTCAGATACGGGCCATTTTCTTTCTCAGATTTTCCAAAAACGGGGCATTGCCCAGCTGAATCAAAGAGGTGTATTTTCCGGAACGGCGGATTTCCACCGCATCGCCTGGTTCCAGAGCCAGCACCTGATCTCCGTCAAATACTGCCGACTGAGGTTTTCTTTCCACATCCAGAGGCTGAATCGTTATCACATCCTCTGCAGACAGCACAATACTTCTGGAATTCAGAGAATGGGAACAGATCGGTGTCAGCACCATCAGTTCTGCTCCCGGAGCCACAATCGGACCGCCGGCTGAAAGATTATAAGCCGTTGATCCTGTAGGCGTTGCTGCAATAATTCCGTCTGCCATATATTCATTGATGCATACGCCATTTAAATACACCTGAAAATTCAAAACCTGCAGCACATCTCTTCGTGTCAGAACGATATCATTCAGAGCAATTCCTCTCATCCGGCACGAATCCGTTCCGTTTCCTTTTTTTACAATCCGCCCTTCCAGCATCATTCGTTTTTCCAGTGTATAACGATCCTCAAGTAAGGCATCCAGAAAAGGGAAGAGTCCCTCTCCTCCGGAAACCTGGGTCAGATAGCCGAGATGCCCCATATTGATCCCTGCCAGAGGAAGCTGCAGCTCCACCAGATCTCTGGCTGCCTGAATCAGGGTTCCGTCTCCTCCCAGGGTAATCACACACTGGGTATCCTCCGGAATATTGCTGATACTGGTATAACCGCCGCCCGTTCCTGCTTCCGTTATTTCCCGTGTTTGCTTCTGATGGCTGCCTGTACAGCTGGCGCCGCGGCTCTGAAGGTATTCTGCAATTTCCCGCGCCAGCTGTCCTGTTCTCTCCTTCTGGGAATTGGCTATCAGATAAAAATGCTTCATTGCTTCCCCCTTATGCCTGCAGGCTTCTGTGGGCTTCCTCTACCACTGCCTTCTCGTCAATCTCATAATCCGGATACAGACTGCTCTCCGGATGATTCTGCAGGTAAAGAAGATACTCAATATTGCCCTCTGGCCCCTTAATCGGAGAAAATTCCAGATTCAGAATCTCAAATCCAATGCTTACGGCAAATTCCATTACCTTTTCGATAACCTCCAGATGAGTGCTCTTTTCCCGCACAACACCTTTCTTCCCCACCTTTTCCCGTCCTGCTTCAAACTGAGGCTTAATCAGACATACAATCTGTCCGTCCTCAGTCAGAAGAGCCTTTACCGGTCCCAGAACCTTTGTCAGGGAAATAAAAGACACATCAATCGAAGAAAACTGAATCCGATCTTCGATATCCGCCGGTGTTACATAACGGATATTCGTCTTTTCCATACAGACAACCCGGGGATCGTTGCGCAGCTTCCAATCCAGCTGTCCGTGTCCCACATCCACAGCATATACCTTTACTGCGCCGTTCTGAAGCATGCAGTCCGTAAATCCGCCGGTGGAAGCCCCTACATCCATGCAGATCTTTCCATCCAGGCGGACGCCAAAACGATCCATGGCCTTTTCCAGCTTCAGCCCTCCGCGGCTTACATATTTTAAAGTACTGCCTCTGACCTCAATGGGCGCCGTTTCCTCAAAAGTCGTTCCGGCTTTATCCTCCTTCTGCCCATTTACATACACAATACCGGACATGATCAAGGCCTTTGCCTTTTCCCGTGACTCTGCCAGATTACGCTTTACAAGCAGTACGTCTAATCGTTCTTTCATCTGTATTTCTCCTGTCTTTCATTCAGACGGTCTCTGCCGTTCTTCTCCGTTTTCTTCCCTGTGGATACCGGAAAGCCAGCCCTCTTCCTTCAGTCTTCGGATAATGGAATCGCTGTCAATTCCCAGTCCTTTCCGAAGAAGCGATACATTTCCATGCTCCACATATGCATCCGGAAGAGCAATATTCACAACCTTAACCTCCGGATAATGGCTGTGGATATAGGCAGTCACTGCAAGGCCATATCCGCCCTGAAGCACATTTTCCTCCAGGGTCACAAGCAGACGGTGTTTTTTTGCCAGGCGTTCTGTCAATTCTTTATCAAACGGTTTTACAAAACGGCCGTTTGCCAGGCTGCAGGAATACCCCTCTTCCTTAAGCTTTTCCCTAATATGCTCTGCCGTACTTACCATGCTTCCAACCGCCAGAAGCGCAATATCACTTTCCTCACAGAGCAGCTCTCCCTTTCCGTAGATAATGGGCTGCCTGTATTCCCTAAGCCCCCTGTAAGCGGTTCCTCTGGGATAACGGATCGCAAGGGGTGCATTGTAATCCATGGCAAATTCCATCATAGCGCGCAGCTCCCAGAGATTTTTCGGAGCCATTACCGTCATATTGGGGATGGAGGTCAGATAGGAATAATCAAAGATTCCCTGGTGGG